>Ga0209976_10000366_pt1 | contig 31809 bp, 39 predicted proteins | sample SumtaG_FD_182806 | JGI IMG/M metagenome (GOLD analysis project Ga0209976, IMG submission 182806) | Deep subsurface microbial communities from Indian Ocean to uncover new lineages of life (NeLLi) - Sumatra_00157 metaG (SPAdes) (version 2) | ecosystem: Environmental > Aquatic > Marine > Oceanic >...
CTTGTTTATTCAACACAAGGAATATAACACAATACCAGAGAAAAATCAATGCTATAGGACATTACCGCAACTCAACTACTTCCAGGTAAACAATAAGCCTACTAACTATATCAAAGTATATCAGCTCGAAGGGCGTAACCTTAATATAACCACGCAATTAACCTCTATTATCAATGTTTTTAAAGATTTTAAACTAATGCAGGAGTTGAGAGAAGAGATAGCAAAAGTGAAGCCTTGCCTGATTTCAACTCTTTCCTAACAATTTAGCCCGAAATTCATCCTCAGTTTCTGCTAACTCTTGGAGTGTTTTAACAAATAATTTAGTGTCCTTGGCAACTAAAAACGTGTGTGCTCCACCAAATAGTTCGGCTTGTTGGCGTTTTAACAAAGCTAAATCCGTATCTCGAAAGTCAAAGAAAGAAGCATAATCTAATGCTCTTTTTGCTCCAAGCTGGAGAGCAAAATAAGTCAAATGCCCTGTTTCTAGTTGGGTAAGTTTCTTTTTTTTAGCTCTCTTTGCGATATCTAAAATAGCTCTTTTCCCTATGATCCAATTTTCCTTTTTAGCCCTCTTATCGCTACGTTGGTAAAGTACCTGAAAAAGTTTAATAGCATCTAGATAAATTTCTTCCTCAGTAGGATTACGCAACCTTCTTGAAGCAGTCCAGTAAGAGAAATTGTCTTTACCGTAACCAACCTTTTCTGCTTTCCAAGCTAATTCGAACTCCTTTATCGGTAGTTGAACATGAGGAAACCCTGCTGGGTCATGCAAATGAACCTCTTCTTTAGTCATTTTATATACCAATACGAAGTGGTCAACACCAGAAAGCCCAGGATAACGAGGGTTATAAACTAAATACCCCATATCTAGCGGCCCAACGACTATCATAGACTTTCCTAAGTCCCTTCGCAATTCATTAAAAGGAGGCTGTTTACTTTTAGGGGTGTTTTTCCTGCTTCCCTTGAACCCAAGAATTTTTAGTGCGTTATCAATTCCATTATCTGGTACTTCCCATCCAAAGAATAAAAGATTTGTGTTTTTAAGAAGAAAAGCTCCGAGACCTACTCCAGATAAAACTTCAATTTTTGAAGGAGAAATATTCTCGCCAACTGAAATAAGTAGTATTGAGGTTGAATTAGCATAACAGTAAGCACAATTTCCAATATAGGGTATTTTTTTCATCTTCATTTTCTATATTTTACTCAAGTTTGACAATTTCTTAAAGCCCAGCTCCTTTATTATAAGGGATTTCATTAGAGGCGATTTAAAGCTCGTTTATGCCTGAAATATACCTTTCGTCTTTGAGAAGTCAGTAATTTTCACCCCTTACTAGAAGCTCTTAAAACACATGCCAAAAACAATCCCTAGCATAAATATTTCATTATACTTTTAGGTTGTTTGACGTTAACTTAATTGAAGAAGTTTTATCCTTTACCAGAAATATTTACAAAACCTACAAACTAGCTCCTAAATTTCTCAAACGCCATTACCTGCGGTTTTTCTTTGAAAAGATTTATATCAAGAACAAGAAAATTTCCAGGATTACGCCTACTCCAATTTTTGCCATATTACAAGAAAATCAGGAGGTTATAATAACGAACAATCAGCTCCCAAGCTCGCCATTTATACTGTATAAACTCTTTCCTAAAGACTTAGTCGCCCAAGTTAAGGTTCAATTAGACGTTCTCAAAGACATCCTCGCCTCCAAACCTGATTACTCTACTATTAGGGCAAAAAACGGTCAAATCTGCAAACTCCCTGCACCAAGCCGGAGTTAATAAACCAACAAAGCCAAACTGTCTTTGAGAAAAAGTTCTTATTTTTACCATCCCCTAACTGTCAACCCAGTTGACAAGATAAGAGAATTAGTGTACTGTAGTAATGGTCCTATATTTAGGAGCTCCTTAATAAATCACGTAATTTTCTTCAGCTGGGTTCAATAGTGCTGCTCACTCGGCACTTATCTTGAGGTTTATCCTCGCGAACACAAGTTCGCTTTTTTCGCAAAGCAGAACGTGTTTAACAAATTAAATACTTATAAGAACTGTTAAACACTAAACTACGCTAATTTGATGACACTAAACAGAAGGCTGGTTGCAATTGACAAACGCCTCCTAAAAGAACCTATGCCGGAGACACTGGGTGTAGGACATCAAGGGTATTAATAAATAAACCCTACGCTTAAGGAGGCTATGATGTCTAAGTACATCAAAAACCTATTTAGTAAGTTACGTGAGCTCGAGAGGAGCGGGCGTATTGACAACGATGATTGTCGACAGCTTAAGAAAGAGCTGCAGAATCTACATCACGCCATTGCCACTGGCAATCGCAAAGCAGCAACACAGCACTTGAGTAGATTTTGCAACACTCTTGGAGAAGCAATAGAGACGTAATCATCACAACCAGTTTTTCTGAAAGGCATTGAACCTATCGATACTTTTCAGAAAAAACAAAAAGCATGAAATATCACAAAGCACTACAAATTATAAGAGCTGCTACGGGAATATCCCAACAGGAACTCTCAGAAAAAGCAGGGATAAGCAAAAGTTTATTATCCAGAATTGAATCTGGAGAAAGAAGCCTCTCAGACAAAAACAAAAAGATTATAGCTAATACACTTAGGCTTCCTGAAAGCCTAATAAACCTACTTGCACAAGAATCAACAAAGCTCTCAAAGAAAGAAATTGCAAATATCGGCTTCAACTTAGTAAAGATAATGCATGAACCCCACTCCTCGCAAATTCCCACAAGATAAATTCACCTTTAGCGACATTTGCTCTATAAGAACTATAAATCATCTTGCGTACATTTTAGGAGAAAGCAAAAAAGAACTGAGAGCTGTTGCTGAAAACAAAAATGCATACTATAAACCCTTCATTAAACCAGGCAAAAAGGGTCGGAAAATAGATAACCCTACGGGAAAACTAAAACACTTCCAATCAACAATTCAAGCCAGATTACTGTCTAAATCTCCACTCCCAAAATCAATGTATGGAGGAGTCCCGAAAAGAAATACAAAATTAAACGCCTCAATTCACCTCAGAAAATCTGTACTTCTTAAACTAGATATAAAAGACTGTTTCCCAAACACAACCTACAGAAAAATCTACAAGGCATACAGAAACCATTTTAGTTACTCCCATCAAGTAGCAACTATACTAAGCAAACTCTCTACCTATGAAGGACACGTGCCACAGGGAGCAACACTAAGCAGCACTCTAGTAAATATAATATTAATCCCTTTCTGCCTAAAACTAGAAAGTTACTCTGATAAAAACGGCCTCGTCCCCTCAGTATGGGTAGACGATATAGCAATCTCGGGAATTCGACCAGAAAAACACATCCAAGAAATCATTAATCTGCTATACAAATATGGGTACTCTGTCAGAACAAAAAAAATTCAGGTACTAAGAAAGCACCATCCACAAATCGTGACAGGGATAACTACAAATACAAAATTGGGTGTACCGAAGAAAAATAGAGCGAAGTATTACAAAAATATCCACGATAAAAATATTTATAAAACAAAAACCAAAGGAGTCTACACATACATTAGACACATTAATCCCAATCAGGCTAAGCCTTACGCAGATCAGAGCAAAAAAGTTAGATAGCTATAAATAATCTATGAGAAATAACAAAGCCTATTATCCAGGAAAGCACAGAGCCTTAATCCTTAAAATCTTGATTGATTATGGATATGAAGAGACAAATCTTGTCTTCGTTGATAACATTGGAGAATGGGCACTTCAGAATGGGATTAAAAGCATCCTTCGTGACCTTGAAAGACTTGGGGGTTTTATGGAGATAGCTTTAACTTTATGTATCAATAAGTCTAATAAGAAACTAAGATTGTTTGTCTTCAGCAATGTGGCTCCACCTAGTTCGGTTAGGCAAATATTAAATAATCCAGTTCTGACTAATCAATACTTGTCTGACTACCTAGAAACAGAAAGGCAGTTTATTGCTCACAGGGTTTTACATGAAGTTGCCCACGCCAAAAAAGGCTATACAGAACAAGAAGAACAAAAATGTGATGAGTGGGCACTAAAAGAAATGAAGTTTGTTTAGCTTTATTTATTTAATTCACTTATTTAATAAGTAAATTAGCCCATCTTATCCAGTTTTTGAAAAATTTCATCAAGCTTGTCCTTAAAAGAATCATCTTTAATTCGCTCTGAAAAAATAATCGCTATGCGTAAAAGCGAAGACATACCAGCCACCAAAGCCAGTCTCGAATCACGAATACTCATAGTTCTCAAAACCTCTTCTCCCAATACGTAAAACTTCGTGTCTGATGGTGAAAGGTGGGTATTTCTACTCCCTTGAAGATAGGTTCTTGAAACTCTCTCTATATCCTTTTCTGGGAAACGACCCGATTTTAATAATTCATCAAGCATTCTGTTAAAGTGGACATAACCAGACCACGATCTCCACCTTTCACCTGATTTTCTTTCAAACGACTTTTTATTCTTCTCATATTCTTTATTAATTTTATTAGGATCTAACCTGCTAACATCAATCCCTTTTGAACTAAGATAATCAATGTCTTCTTTGGCCTCAGCTATTTCAAAAAGTATAAACTTTGAAAGCATTTTATCCATCCCTTTAAGCTTCATAAACATAACTCCTACCATTGACTCAACAATGGTTCTAGCAAGAACCATACAAGCACTCCCCGCATAATTGAATCGCAGTAATCGAAGAATAACTTTGAAAGTTGTCAGACTTCTATTAAGAATTGCTAATAAAGCTCCATCATTTTCACCATCTACTTGATTAAGAGAATCTATGTTCTTATCAATTAGTCGCACTAATCTTTGAGCCAAATTGTAAATTTTCTTCATGTCTGGAGAGGAGTCTTCAATTGTCATATCTTATATTTCACTCAAGTTTAATAATTTAATAAGGGTTGGTTAAATCCATCATCATACTTAAAGAATCCCTTTTTTCTTTGCTTTTTCAATCAATTTTATTAAATCCTGCTTTGGAAAGAATGGACAATATTGCCCCCAAACCCATTTACCCTTGCTTCTTGGTTTTTTGCCAATAATATAGTAACCGATTCTAATCTCTTTTTTGCGGTTTTCAAAAAGGATTTCCTGTAAAACAAATATCTTCTCCGCATAATTGTTCTGTCTTAATGTTACGTATCTGCCAATTTTAAAATTTTCTCGCTTGCCATCTATATCAATAAGACTACCCGAGTCTTTAATTGTTAACTTAGGTAATTTCTTTACTTTAGGCACTTTTTCTAACAGTCATTTAAAACAAAAAACATTAAAAAATATCCGACAAGGTTTTTGCCTTCTCCAACAATTCATAATTTGTATACCTTGGACTTTGAGGAGCCAGCCTTGCTTCTCCCATTTTAATCGGGCCTATTTTGAATATTTCAGACAAATAAATCTTGTATTTTCCAGTATCCTCGTAGGGTTTTATTGCTTGAATCTTGCCAGCCCACTTGATAGCACTCACGGGGCTAACTTCATACATGGCAAGATACTTCAATCTGGATATCACAGAAGATGATATTCTAACTGCCCACCACGCCTTCTCTTTTAAAAAAGCCTCCTTGTGACCTTCTGCTCGAGCAGGAGCAACCATAGTATCAATATCTATCACCTCTTTAACTTTAGTTGATTTTGCTTCATCAAATTCTTTTAATAATTCGTCAAAGGCATACGCTGTTTGTTTTTCTGAAACAAATTTTTGAATTTGTATCAATTCTGGCTGTCTCGCCAACTCTCTTGTTACTCTGAATAAATCATCTGTAATTTCATCAATAACAATAACAAAACCAAACTCATTTTTATAAATTGCACAATCTAATGCTTCGCTAATATTTACGAACTTGCTTCTTTTAACTAAAAACTTTGCCTTATCTTTTAACTCCTTCGAATCGTTAATGGCATTAAGTAGAAGCTCTTTAATTTTGAAAGAACCCTCGGAAAATTGAGCTGCAAATTTCAACAATTGAATCCCGATGTGCCTAAAAGAGTCGTGAGTAGATAATTCATTTTCTACAACCCAAAGCTGTGGTATCCCCCTAAAATCAATCACATAGCCATCAGGAATACTAATAAAGCTATTTTTTCTGAGTTTTACCCTCTTTTTAATATTAATATAAAGAGATTTTTTACCAAAAATGTCATCAGCATGTTCTTTAACCGCTTTCTCTAATTCATCCTCGCTAGGAAACTTGACGTTTTGAAACTTAGTATTACCAATTGAAATTTTCATACTGTTCTATATTTTACTCAAGTTAAGGTTTTTTATAAAGAACAATTAAAAGAGAAGATTAAAAAGTTACAAATTCAAGTTTCAGTAGTCTCGCCAAACCTAACATGATAAATAAACACTTCTTTGCTCAAAGCTCTTAAAACCTTAAACATCTTTTTAGCCTTATTATGATTTAATTTAAAGCCGGTATCATAGCGGGCTTGATCTCTCAATTTCAATAACTCCATGAAAACACCTGAATGGTCGGATTTGATAATACTCCCTGTTTCAGAAAACACCTTAAGCTTCTTCTTAATCACACTGTGTCTAACACGCTTCTTTCTAATTTCTTTATCTGGTAATAAATATATTCTTGCTTTGGCAAGGTTTTCAAACGCAATAAAAGCGGACTCGACAAAAGGACGATATTGCTTGTTTTTCAAACTAGAATGAGCAGACTTCATAAATTCGATAGCTATATCGTAAAGCTCTTTAGACTTAGAGACATCGTAAATAAAACTAAAGCCTACAAACCATCCCTTTGTTAGCCTAACAATCGTTATGTGACCAAAATCTTTTTCTTCTTCTATAAGACGAAATGAGCGAATATCCTCAACGTCTTTGTCTAGAATCTTTTCTCCTTTTTTAATTGGTTTGTTAAGTTTAGCTTCAACAATAGCCTTAACCTCACCATTTAACCGTACGGTATTGGGTCCACCTATTGGAAAGATTACCTGAACCGCTCTCAATTTAAATCCTTCAGGTAGTTGACCCTTAGACTTTCTCTTCTCTAATTCTGGATTAACCCAATTTGCAAGAGTCTGTTCGATTAGTCTCTTTGTCATCAGCTGATTATTTTTAATGTCTTTCATTTTTCTTCTTCGACCAACCACCCCTCTTCTTTAAGAAATGCTTCAAATAATTCATTCTTGGGTGGAACCATGTTAAAACCAATATAAAGCTCCCTCATTAGCTCTAAAAATAAAGCCTGTAAAGCCTTTGGATCATTCATTATCGCTGTGTCTGTGTTTATATCCAACCGATATTTGTCTAACAGACATTTCCCACGATCAGGGAAGCTATGCCACCCTTGGGGTATGATTCGTCTTATCACCACATTCTCAACACCTCGTAAGAACAAATAGCCAACTACACTACCTTGATAGCCAAAGTGTTTGTAGAGATTTTTCGTAGCAAGAAGCATAGCAAATAATAATTTCCCAATACTCGATAACCAAAACATTTTATCTTTGTTCTCGTCAACCCGAAGTACATCAGCTGAATTAAAAACTAAACCATGACCATACACTTGCTGGCATTCAATGAAACCATTATCTTCTCTCCAAGAGAAATTCAGAATACCTTCTGGGATAGTCTCCATGTTTAATGAGGGGAAGTCGTTCCAATGTCTTCCTGTAGCACGAAATTGTTGTAGTGACCCTTTTAGCTCTAGCGGGTTAGCCAACGCCTTTCTAGGATAATAAGGCTGGAGTAAGACAGTACACATCGCTACGTTAGACCCCAACTTATTTCTAACTACCAAAGTTTTGAAATTGTCTAAACTTGGATTCTCAACACCTTCGCTTCGTTGTTTTATTAAATATTCTTCCTGCCTTCTTGCTATCAGCTCCTTTCTCTCAACCTCGGCTCGCTTCAAACCTGCCAAATATACCTCATAAGCCCTATTTATAAATACAGACCTACTGCGCAGTGCTTGTTTTCGTTTGTTAAACAACAACTCCAAAGCCTCAGGAGAAGCTATGTCAATAGGGGTACTAATGTTTCCCGTTCTTACCCAGATGTTGGAGTTGTTCTGAACATAATATGGAGTTCTATCACCTTCAAAAATCCTTACCAAAAGAAAGGTTTTCCCATTTATTTCGTTGGTAACACACGTTTCATAATCTGGAATTGGATCCACATTTGCAGCGTATTGGTGAACCCTATCAATCAACTTTCTTTCATTTTTTACACCTTCCCACCTAAAAGGCAATCCTTTATCGTCTTCTTCAACGCCAACGATGATGAGTCCACCGCGGGTATTTGAGAAAGAAGCGAAGTGTTTAGCTAACCCTTTGTCAGGAAATTCTTTTTTGTAGTCTATCTGAATACCTTCAATCTGCCTCTCTTTACAAAAAGATACGATATCATCAAAACTAAAATCCTGGATTGATTGGTTAAGTACTTTCATTTTCAACGTTTTTGCAATCTTCCAAACAATAAACAGCGTCGATGAATAAATCACCCACTCCTAAATATTGCTGTAGAGTTAATTGCCATGCTTGTTTTATCCTGAGCTCTTAACTCCCCTCTTTCTCTTCTGATACGTCAACAACTGAAACTTCTTGCTTCTACCTTGACCTGCGCTTCTTCTGAAAGCTCCTATTTGTTCACCTTGATTTGGAATTTGCTTTTCTTCTTCAACCTCACCAATAATTGTCTTCCCAGGCTTACTTGCTTGAAAATCGGGAATAAACCCTTTTCGCCCAACTGGATCTGGTTGTTCATAACCAGAAACATCTGCTTTAATATTACTGTAGCCTCCTCGCTTTAATCGAGCTACAGCTCTTTTTACTTCTTCATCATGCCTAGTTGCCATAATATTTCACCTCCAAACTGATCCTTGACCTTCGAAACTGTTTCGATATATTATAAACACGATGAAGAAAAAAATCAATAGGGCACTAACAGTTAAGCAAAAGAAAATACTAGATTTTGTTACCACCTCTAGTAAAAAGCATGGTTATGCTCCCTCATTAGAGGAGATTGCCACCCACTCCAAACTTGATGCTATCTCAACTGTGCACCATCACATAAAGGCCCTTAAAAATAAGGGTTATCTCAAAAAAGAGAAGAACCAACCAAGAGGCCTATCCCTTTTCGAAAAAACCTCTGACAGCGTAGAAATCCCTCTTCTTGGAATTATCGTCGCTGGTAAACCCATTGAGCCAATTGAAAACCCCACACCTATTAAAGCTCCCAGAGACATGGTTTCAAAAAGAGGTAATTACTATGCCCTCAAAGTTCAGGGTGATAGCATGATTGAAGATGGCATCTGGGATAAAGATATTGTTGTAATAAAACACCAACAAACAGCTGATAATGGAGACACTGTAGTTGCTATAACTGAAGATGGGGCGACACTTAAACGACTTAAAAAACAAAATGGCAAAACTTATTTAGTGCCAAGAAACAAAAATTATTCTCCTATACACCCAAAACAATTAGAAATAAGAGGTAAGTTATGCGGTCTAATCAGAAAGGGATTTTGATGAAAAATAAAAAACAATTGAAAACGAAAAAACCAAATCAAAAGTTAAAGCTTGTTTCATTATTCTCAGGTTGTGGTGGAAATGATTTGGGTTTTATAGGAGGATTCGATTTTCTCGACAAACACTATCATGAGAATCCATATCAAATCGTCTGGGCAAATGATATTTCTGAAAGAGCGTGTATGACATATAAAAAGAATTTTGGAAACCATATTGTTCATAAAAATATTTGGGATGTGAATATTAAAAAAATACCTAACACAGACATTGTAACGGGAGGTTTCCCATGTCAGGACTTCAGTGTGGCTGGTTTGCGAAAAGGGTTCAACTCAAATAGGGGGCTTTTATATCTAGCGATGAAAAAAGTGATTGACACTTTAAAACCCAAGGCGTTCGTCGCCGAGAATGTCAAAGGTTTGCTCTCCATGAATGAAGGTAAGGCTGTAGAAAAAATCAAGGGAGACTTCACCAGTAGTGGCTACAACGTTAAAATCAGTCTTATGAACGCCGCCAACTACGGGATATCTCAAAACAGAGAACGAGTCTTCATTGTTGGTATTCGCCAAGACTTAAAGGTCAGTTTCCAGCCCCCAAAACCAACTCACACACCAAATAGTCATTTATTTTTAAAAAGATGGGTGCCGGTCAAACAAATCATAGGAGACCTAGAAAATACACCAGAAGGAGAAGTGCCAAATCATTTTTGGTCAAAAGCAAAACGTTACCCAGGAACCCAAGGTAACATCGACATCAATCCCAATAAACCTGGTCCTACCATGCGAGCTGAACATCATGGCAATATTGAATTTCATTACAACGGGAAAAGACGGCTAAGCGCCAGAGAGGCGGCTAGAATACAATCATTTCCAGATACCTTTCTTTTTTATAAATCAAACAGCGACGCTTATAGGCAAATCGGTAACGCTGTCCCTCCAATATTAGCCTGGCATGTCGCCCAAACTCTAGCTAAAACATTACTTTAGGTGAACGAGGAACCTTCACGATAATACTCACAGTGCCTGGTTAGTGGACACCGCTCACATCTCGGTTTTCTAGGAAGACAAATTTTTCTACCGTGAGCCACAGCGTTTACATGCAATTTGTATCTCAACGACTTCGGGACAATCATCTCTAATAACTCGTGAAGCTTGCCTTTCTCATTTCTCATTTCTCGCCGCTTAATCCAACCAAGCCTATACGTTAACCTATGAGTATGAGTGTCAACTGGCAACACTTTTTTATTCAAAGAGTAAAGCATAATACACTTTGTTGTTTTAATTCCCACTCCTGGTAAAGACAACAATAATTCTTCAATCTCTTTCAGGTTTCTCTTTTTTCTTAAAAAATCCAAGTTCACTTTACCAAAGCGCTCTTTTATTCGAGTCAGACTATTTTTAATTAATTTCGCCTTTTGTTTTCCCAACCCACCAAATTCAATGACCTTAGCGATTTCATCAATGTCTGCCTTTAGCAACTTTTCCCACGAGAGATATTTATCACGAATCTTCTCGTAAGTCCTCTGGTAAACTTTGTCACTTGTTTTAGTGGAAAGGATTATATACACCAACTCGTCCACAGGGTTATTTTTGTTTCCCAACCTTGGTGAACCATATTCTTTATGCAACAGGTTAACTATTTGGCTAATTGTCTTTGGTTTTAATTTTTTTAACATTGGTGCTTCTTGTTCAGAGTGATAAACTAACACACAAGCTTACATGTGTAGTGTATTTTATTACCAAAATGGCAAATATTAAAACAACTTTACGAGAACTGGGTGTGATTTATGGGATCCATATTGCCCTCAGTGGTGAAAACCGAGATATTAACAAGAAAAAATTCATCAAAACCTTATCACACTACCTCTCCTCTTCTCAAAAACATTTTCTCTCTGATCTTAAATTAAACTTCAAAGAAAACACCCAAGTTAACATTCTGACAAACGGGATGGTTCTAGGAAAAGCGATCGTTGATACATTTAATTTATCCATGCCTGTTCGACTCAGGTGGAAAGGCCACCTAACACAAAATAAAATACCTATTGATCTTGAAGTGAATAAGCTCCGCTTCTCTCTGAAAGAACAAAGTTTTATTTTAGAAAACATGGGTTTATACAAACTTGTTAATTTATTGACAGGTTCTGGTTTTAAGCGAGGCGACCTACATGTTTTTAAAAAATTCGCTCACAAAAAATACGAGAAATGGTTTGAAACCACATGGAGCTTATTTATAAAGTTCGCTAAAAGCAAAAAAAGCGGCGTCATTTGGAAACACAAGGGTAAATCATATCAATCAAAAATCATTAAAAAAGAAGCCGGTGTTGTGTTCCACTACAAAAGCGGTGACAATGTCAAATCTAGCAAGTTTTCTCTAAAGCCCAACCTGAACATCGCTAAATATAATAAAGGCTCCAACTCGCTACTTAGAGAAAAAGTGTTTTCCAAATGGATAAATCAAACAGTTGCAAAAAATGACGATTATATGGCTTCAAAAAGAGATTGTGCCATAACAGCGGGCAAGAAGTTAGAAAAATTCGTCCACAAGAACTTTAAGAAAAAACAGCTCGCTCGCTTTTTACAGATTTACGATTCTGAATATTATTATGCCAAGGTGATAAACCAAAAAGCCAAAATTTATCATGTCCCAAGCCTAGATGATTTCGAAAACATTTACGAAATAGATAGCATGCAATACATTGTACCGGTCAGTCAATTAAATTTTCACACAATTGTGAGAAATATTAAAACTAACGCCCAGCTCGAATTAAGAAATGAAATTAGATTCAGCCACGGGCAATTTAATGGAACACCAGAAGCGAAGCTTTATTACGCTAGAGGTAATAAACTCGACGCTATATATAACCCATTATATCCTTAGAAAAAGAGAGTTTTTAAAACGGGAATAAATCTTTTACTTTTACATCCAAGGCCCTAGCGATTTTATAAAGCAACTTAAGGCCAGGTGTTCTTCTCGCAGATTCAATATACTGAATATATTTTGGAGTTACTTTTGCTTTATCTGCCAACTGCTCTTGAGTTAAACTACTTCTTTTTCTTAACCGCTTAATCCTTTTTCCAAGACGCTTATCGTTCTTAGTTATCATAGCTTCTCAAAGGTATCAACTAGAAAACGATCTATAAACCCACTGCATGTTACCTTTTAGCCTGGATATATAGCTTGATTTTTACCCCCACAAGAAGTTACTATTTAAACAATGAGTTTTTGTCAAAACTTAAAAAATACATGAAAGAAAAAAGCGTAAGTCAAAAAACTAAAAAGAAGTGGTACAAAAAATGGTGGGCTGTCATTATCTGGATTATTTTGGGAATAATCCTACTCTCTTCCAAGTTGCTCCCTTTTGTTATAGGTGGACTTTTGATTTACTTTATTGTTAAAAAAATTAAAAAAACAAAAATAAAACCAACTTCAACCGTAATCAGCAAAACAAGCGAAGCTCCAAACCTAAAACAAAGACTTAATCTTATTCTTATTTTAGGAGGGCTACTTTTTTTTCTCTTTGGAGTTGTTAACTGGGGAGTAGTATATCGTTTTGGCTTGATTACCTTTAACCTTGGAAGGTTGATAGCTTATTGGATACTTGCAGGGATGCTTTGTGCCTATCTTGCCTACAAAAAAAATAAAAGCCCCGAGAGAGCTTTTTTAACAGGCAGTCTTTTTACCGTGATTGCTCTTTTTTACTACCTTGTATGTAAAAGTGATATGACTGAAAAAGAAAAGAAAATTCAAGATTGGGAAATAGAAAAAAAGTATAAAAAAATGTTGCGAGAAAAAGCTAAAAGGGGTAAGAAAAGATAAACATCGAAGTTAAACAAGAGTTTGAAGACAGGTTTGGAAAAACAACTGAATGAAATTTTAGGCTTGAGATGGTAAGAGCTTTTTAAAAAGAGGCTCTTTTTCTAAGTTCTTTACTCTTGAGTTTCAGTATATTGACACAAAAAGAAAGCTTTACTATACTAGAAATAGTATAAGTCTTCAGGTTTAGGTCCAGTAAAAGTCGCTGGGCTTTTTTTATTTGCCCTTAAGGTTTAGTACCCCTAAGTGGGAGCATTGAGCTCAAAAGTTGAGCTCTGGAGGCTCCTTTTTTATTGCCTCCAGACCCTTTGGGTTCGTCCGACTGGAGTTTAAATTGTAGCGGTCGGACCACAGAAAAGGCTACAAGCTAAACTTGATGGCCAGGCAGCATCCTGGATTGTTGACGGAAATACCAAGTGAAGTAGTAAAAGATGAAGTGCGGTGGCAGCCCTCAAGCGCTATGGGGTCACCCCTCTCCCGTTAAGGCGGGTTTTGGGACAGGTAGCGAGCTTAAACAAGTCTGAGAGAAAACAGGTAAAAACTTGTTGAAACCAAGGAGTACTATTTTTTCTGTTGCATCTGGAAATGGGGACACGTAAATACTTTTCAAAAAAGAATCTTATCCAGCCTATTTGTTTCTTTGTATTACTTTCTTTCTTTTTTATTAACACCAAAAGCTCTAAAACAGTTCCAAGAAGCTTCACTTATAATAAGTTAATTCGAGTGTTAATTTTTGAGTAATTTTACCAGAGGTGATGAAACAAAATTAGAAGAAACTGTCTCAATCTCCCAAAAATAGAATTTTATAATGAATTCACCCTATATTCTTACTCCTCAATTTATAGAGTCTTCTAAGAAACTTTAAGACTTTTTAATTGATATATCAAGAATCTAAAAAAGGACGAAAGAGTCCTAGATTGCTCTTGAAAGAAACTCTGCAACTTTTTCAATGTCAGTCTCCAAGTATTCCAATATATTAGATTCATCTACTGTTTGAGTTTTATTTTCAGATAAAACAAGCAATAGTCTTTTACTGATATTTGAAGGGGTTTTATAGGCTTCAATCTCTCCCTTTTGAAGCTTTCGATAAAAAGTAGCCCTAGAGATTCCCATCTCCTCACAATATTTTTTGATGTTGACCAGGTTAATTAGATCCATATTTAAAACCTATTTTAACACTGCCACTAGCAATCTTTATCATAAAGAGATCTATGCAAAAGAAATCAATTTCACAACTTTTCTTCTTAACCAAAAAGATTTGCTACGATTTTGGAAAAATACCCACCCCCTACGAGTTAAGCTCAGCAATAAAGTCTTTTATATTTTCATATGAGAAGCGATAGCCTCCCTTTTCTCCTGGAAGCTTTAAGCATTTTATCTTTTTCTCACGAGACCACCGCCTAACAGTCTCCGGCTTCACACCAACCATATCAGCAACATCCTCAACAGTGTACTTATATTCTATTTTCTTCATAGCAATAGTAATGACAAATATAAAATACCATAAAAGTATACGCTTCCCAAAACTATCTCTTGATTTCTCTTGAGAGGGTATTATAAAATAATATAGAATATTATAAAGCAATATAAACATAAATCAAATGAAATCTCTAACCAACCTTAAAAATAAAAACCGCCTTGACTTGCTAGCAACCAAGTTAGCCGAGGTTAGACTTTCAGAGCTGGGCTTTCGCTTCATCCCTGGTATCTACCCCACTTTCAGAAGAATTAAGCACTTCATTGAAACTAAAGCAAGAATTATCAAATTTATACCAAAGAAGGATTAAAAAATGAAAAAAGCAGTTATATACTACCGTGTCTCTGACCCCGATCAATTAAAAGGATTATCTCTAGATGTCCAAAAAGAGAAATGTGTCAAGTGGGCCAAAGAAAATGGATACCAAATAGTAGGCGTATATAAGGATGCAGCAAAAACTGCAACCAAAACTGCAGGGAGAGATCAACTAATTGAGCTCATTAACCATTGTAAGAATGAAAAAATTGATATTGCCCTAACAATTGACACAGACAGAATGGCTCGTGACGAATTTGACCATTTCTTTATCAGAAAAGAGTTAGAAAAAGTTGGCACTCCATTCTTTTCAATCAATCAACCAATGATAGATAACTCACCCGAAGGACGACTACTAGATGGTATGTTAGCTAGCATCAATGCTTTTTACAGTCGATTGACTGGGCGAAAGGTTAGAAACAGTCTAGAAAAGAAACTAAAAGACGGCTGGTGACCTGGTTGGGCTCCACTTGGCTATATCAACGTCAACAAAGGTACAAAAGACAAACCTAATAGAGTAATTGCAGTTGATCCTAAAAGACATTTACTTATCAGTAAGTCTTTTCATCTCTACTCAACTGGCAACTATAGCGTGGACGTTTTAGAGGATTTAATGTATGAGAAAGGCCTACGCTCTAGAAACGAAAAAAGAGTCTATCGGAGTACTATATATAATATCCTCAAAAACCCATTTTACATCGGTCTAATGAGGTTTAAAGGCCAAATTTGTAAGGGTAACCATAAGCCTTTAACTACTTCAGAAATCTTTGAGGCCTGCCAAAGAGTCACCAAGCGACATAATCGAAATGCCTGTCGTCGAAGAAAATACCAATGGCTTTTGTCAGGCTTCGTCTATTGTCATAAATGTGGCGTTAGACTTTACTGTAGTTGGCAACAAAAGAAAAAAAGTGCTTATTACCACGGCAATGTTAGAAACGGTTGCAAACACTACATCCCTATTGGCGAATTAGAAGAGAAAGTAGCCAAAGAATTCAAAAAAATTCAGTTTTCAGAAGAGTTTACTCAAAAAATCATTGAAAAAGGCAAAAGACTAATCAGTCAATCCAGAAAAAATAGAGAAAAAGAAACTCACGCCTTAAGAAATGCAGTCAAAAAACTGGAAACCAGAAGAAATATCCTTGAAGACAACCTCTTAGACCAAACTATTAGTAAAGAAGCTTTTAAACGCAAACATGGTGAGCTAGCCTTAGAAATTCAGAACCTAGAAAATGAGATTGCTACCATTGAAAACCAAAGAGGCTTTGACGTTGATATTATCTCTGAAATATTGGGAATGACTAAAAATATCTACCAAACATTTACAAACGCCAACTTTAAAGCTAAACGCCATTATTTATCAATCTTCTTTGAGAAATTTGAAGTAAAAGACAGAAAAATTGCTAAGGTAACCTACGCTCCCCTGTTTAAACACTTGCTTAAAACAGATAGTGTTTACAGATTAAGACCAAACTGGCTCCGGGGGCGGGACTCGAACCCGCAACCTTGAAGTTAACAGCTTCCTGCTCTACCATTGAGCTACCCCGGAATGAATTTTTTAACGAACAATCTTCCTCGATAATTTTTTAATTGTTTTTCTCTTTTTAGAGCTCCTTTATGACTAGAACAAATCTCTCTATATATTAGAACCCACTTGCCGTCAAAGCGGGCAAAGTAGCTACCTTTAAAGGCCTTATTATTGTGTAGTCTAATTCTCCCACTTAGGTCTCTAGTTTGACCTATCTAAATCTTATTGTGCTTTTTATTGTAGATTGCGTATACAAAGTACATTTGATCTAAGTATAACGCTCTACCTCCGCCAGCTGGCGGAGAGCTACCCCGGAATGTAAACGAACACAGACATTATATCACCTCAAGATACCAACCATCCAACCCATAATTTTTCTCTGAATCTCAAAGGAAATCAAGTTATACAACAATGACACTAACGCTTCATCTACTCCAAATAATCTTGTAGTTTTTTACGCCTTGAAGGATGTTTTAACTTTTTCAACGCTTTCGCCTCAATCTGCCTAATTCGCTCCCTTGTTACTCCAAATTGTTTTCCCACTTCCTCAAGTGTCATCGGTCTTTGTCCTTCCAACCCAAACCTCATTCGCAATACTCTTGCTTCTCTATCACTCAAAGCCTCAAGAACTTCATCAATATTTTCTCGAAGTAGTCTCTTACTCGTCGCATCATAAGGCGACACTTGAGTATCATCCGGAATAAAATCTCCTAAGTATGAATCTTCATCATCCCCAATCGGTGATTCCAAACTGGTAGTTTTCTGAGAAATTTTCAAAATCTCCCGCACTTTTGTCGAATCCAAATCCATCGCTTTTCCAATTTCCTCAGGTGTCGGTTCTCTTCCTAAATCCTGCATCAATTTTCTGCTGGTTCGAATCAGTTTATTTATCGTCTCCACCATATGCACAGGAATCCGAATTGTCCTGGCCTGATCCGCAATCGCTCGGGTAATTGCCTGCCGAATCCACCACGTCGCATATGTACTAAACTTAAAACCTCTCTTCCAATCATATTTTTCCACTGCTCGAATCAGGCCTTTATTTCCCTCTTGAATTAAGTCCAAAAACGTCATTCCTCGACCAATATATTTTTTCGCAATACTCACCACCAACCTTAAATTTGCACTCGTCAATTGCTCTTTGGCTCTTAAACTCCCTTTTTCATTTCTTTGTGCCAAATCAATCTCTTGTTCTCGGGTCAAAAGAGGAATTCTTCCAATTTCTTTTAAATACATTCTCACCGGATCAGTCACTCTTTTTGACTCAAGCGTACTCAGCATCTCCAACTCTTTCTCCAAATCCGTCACTGCCTCAGCTTCTCTTCGTGCTTCCTCATCAGAAACACTCTCAAATACATCTACTCCTTTTGCTAAAAGCTCTATATACAATTCATCTAACTCTCCCAAATAACGCTCCGGAGTCTTAAACACATCCAAAATTTCCTCTTGCGCCACAAATCCACGATCCACACCCAGCTTTACCAAGTCTTTGACTTGTTTTTTGCGCATTTCGTCTTTTTTAGACAGTTTTTTTTGCTTTTTTTTAGCCATTTTCTCTCCAAAGTAACACTCCCCCTCACCAGGGGGACTCGATGCGCCCAGTATACCACACTCATCCCCTTAACCTAAACTCACCACTGCTTCACTTTCTTGAGCAAACTTAACTTGTAACTGCTTCAGCTTCCCTTCTTCTTCTTTTGATAATTTCTTACTCTCCAAAACTCCTATTTGATCCGCTAACCTTTTCAATTTCTCCTGATGCCATATTTTTCTCATCTCCACCACCACTTCTTTAAACCGCCTCATTATCTCCTCTTCATCTGATTCTTCTGCCACCAACTCTTGATCCAAATATATCTCTTGCACTAAAGCCTTCAATTCCGCCGGCAATTTCTCCACCCACTCACTCAGCTCAAATCTTTTCGTCTTTAATACATACTCTCTTAAACTTTTTACCAACCGCTTCACTCCCAAAGACCCAATCCACCTATCTTTTACCAAACCCAAACCTTCCTTTATCACTCCTTTCAACCTTAATACCAAACCCACCATCTGCCTTTCTAGTTTCTCTTTTCTCCCTCTCTTTTCCTCTGTTTTACTCTCCTTTTTATCTTCTACTTCTACCTTTCTCTTAGTTTCTGACTTTGCTACCTCTTTTATCATCACCGATTCTGCCACTCCCAACCTTCCAGCCACTTCTTTTACATAATGACTCTGTTCCACTGCATTACTTATTCTAGCCAACACCTGCGATAACTCTTGACTAATTTTTCTCTTTCCCTCCCCTGTTTTACTCTCATATTTTTCAAACGCACTGGCAATATAAAAGTCATACACACTCACCGCTCCTTTTACCAACCCCCGCCACTTGCTCGCACTTCTACTCGCAATCTCTGCCGGATCCTTCCCTCCTTTAATCTGACTTACTCGCAAATTCATCTCTTCCTTGTCAGCCACTTCAATTCCTCTTTTAGTCGCCTCATCCCCTGCTTGATCTGCATCCAAAGCCAACACCACATTGCGAGTCAACCTCCTTATAATTCTCACTTGCTCTTCCGTCAAAGCCGATCCTTTAATTGCCACTACATTTTTCACACCCGCCTGATAAGACCAAATCTCATCTGTTTCTCCCTCTACCACAACCACTCGATCCTTCTTTTTTATCTCCCCCCTGGTCACTTCTAACCCATACAATAACTCTCGTTTATGATACAGCCCTGTTTCCGGAGTATTTACATATTTTCCGCCACTACTTTGACTTTCCGCTTCAGGCAACAATCTTCCCGAAAACCCCACTACTCTCCCTCGCAAATCTTTTAGTGGAAACATTACTCTCCCTCTAAACCGATCATAAAATCTACTTCTCATATTTTTCGTACTTCTTGTACTTCCTATTACCAATCCCACTTTTGCCAACTCCTCCATCTTGTATTTCTTCTTTCTCACCAAAAATTTAATCAACTCTTCCCACCCCTCCGGCGCATATCCCAAACCAAACGTCTCCACTGAACTCCCAAAAATACGCCTTGTTTTAAGATATTTCCTCGCTTTCTCTCCCACCTTGTGCTTAGTCAATAAGTAATGATAAAACTCACTGGCTAAATGCAACACTTCATATAATCTCTTCTTGTCTCGCTCTTCCCTTGATACTCCCCTTCTCACTAGCTTCACTCCGGATTTTTGGGCCAAAAACTCCAAAGCCTCACTAAAATCCATTCCTTCAAACTCTTGCAAAAATGAATACACATCCCCACTCTTGCCACACCCAAAACACTTGTATATCTGCATTTCCGGAGTCACAAAAAAAGATGGCGTTTTTTCCCCATGAAAAGGACACAAACCTCTAAAGTTTCGCCCTGCTTTTTTTATTGAAACCCGATCCCCAATAATCGATACAATATCGCTCTTTTGTTTAACTTCTTCTACCTGATCACGCATGTTTTTATTCTATCACTTCCCAACAAAACCCGTAAGTTAACCTTTATAAACCTACCTCTTGTAATTTAACAAGCTAGCTAAACTTTCTAGAGCTGGCTTGTCATCCCGAGCGCTTCTGGTGAGTGTGCCTACCCGCCTCTGGCAAGACGAACCAGAAAGTCACGGAGCTACCATCTCAATCCCAACAAAACCCGCAAATATTCTATATACTTAATACTTGATACTATTCAACCCACTTGGGCTGACTATAATCATAAATTCTAACCGGCAATAACTCATACTCCTCCACCCCTTCTCGATCCATAACCACTCTAGCCACCACACCTTCTCTGGTTTTTTCTGACCACATCTGATCAAATACAAAATTTCCCAAAGAATAAAATATATATCCTCCATTGTATTCTTCCACCGACTGCACCCAATGTGGATGATGTCCCCACACCACATTCGCTCCAGCATCAATTGCTCCCCTCCCCAAATCTATTTGTCGCAAATTCGGCGCACTTCGATACTCCCACCCCCAATGCATACTTACCATCACCACTTCATTTCGCTCCTTTGCTTCTTTAATTAATTGAATCATCTTTTCTTTATTAACTCTGTTACTCACATCATCAAATGCCAAAAAGGCCAACTTCACTCCTTTCACTTCTACTTCTTCTATTTCACCCTCTCCCACCCCCACTATTTGCTCACTCTCCACCAACTCTTCCGTCTCCTCAAATCCACTCCTTCCATAATTAAAAATATGATTATTAGCTAAACTCAACACATCAAACCCAGCAAGCTTTAATCCCTCAACCATCTTTGGATTCCCACAAAATATCATGCCCGTGTCTGTATTTTTACATCCTGGAACCAAAGGAGTCTCCAAATTTCCCAAAGTCAAATCCGCCTGAAACAATTCTTCACTAGTTTTCAAAAACGGATATTTCCAATCACCTCGTCGCTGTGCTGTCGTATTCACACTCCGTCCTAACATCACATCTCCCATTATCATCACCTCAACCTTCCTATCCCAAAGCCCTAAAATATCACCTAACTTTTCCCCCAATCCAAACACACCAATCACCACACCCAGTATGGCAGCTAAAATCACAAACTTTGGAAACGTCCACCAACTTTCTTTCTTCACCACTCCATTTTATCCCAACTCAGCGGACCTGTCCGCCGAAGCTTCAGAGTAGACGGAGGCGATGGGTATCATACGCTAAAGCTTCTGAATACCTAATGATCTCAAACTTTTATATGCTTTCAATCAAGCCAGCCATTCCGTAGCCTTGGCGAAGGATGGCGGAGGCGGTGGGATTCGAACCCACGTAGCCCTTTCGGGCTCATGCTTTCCAAGCATGTGCAATTGGCCGCTATGCGACACCTCCAATTTAAGATGTTATTTTATCACGCGCTTGTCGAAGGGTCTTTTTTTCTCCCTCAAACGCCAATTTTCCCAAAGCCTCATCAAACTCAAACCAACCAGCCTCTTTCATTTCCCAACTTTTATCTTTAATCTCTCCACTCACATACTCCATCAAAAAAAACTTTACTGTTTTAAATACTTTTGCCGCCTGCTGTTTTTCTTTCTCAGTTAGATTTTCTTGATACTCAACAACTCTTCTATTCGATCTATCTGTTTTTCGCTTTTCGTTTTTAGTTTTTAGTTTTGCCTGATACCAATACTCTTCAACTTTGACAGGTTTTTCCTCCACCATTAACTTTGCCTTTATCCCCATCTCCTCCTCTACTTCTCGCACCGCCGCATCACTCGCCTTTTCTCCTTTTTCAATCAATCCTTTCGGCAACACCCACTTATGATATCCACTATGTTTACCTACCAACCACAAAATTTTACTCCCTTGCTTTTTATAAACAACTCCTCCCGCTGAAAACTCCCTCCTGATAGGTTTTTTGTCTTTCATAAAAATAGTTTAGTGTTTACACTGAGCGAAGCGAAGTGCCCCCAGGAGGAATTGAACCTCCATCTCAAGTTCCGGAAACTCGCGGTCTATCCATTAGCCTATGGGGGCTATTATGTCTACCCTGCTTGCCCTGAGTATCTCCGTAGGGAGCCTTTCGTAGGGTTGTCCATATTTTCAAACCATCTTTAACAATTTCTCTGGCATCAAATCCCATTTTCTCTGGTAATTCTTTAAAGTATTTTATACTACTTGCTTGAAAATCGCTCCTTTCTTTCCCTTTCACCGGCTTCATCAAAAACCCTACCGTCACAAAATGTCCTCGAGGATCACGTCCCGGATCAGAATAAACTCCCACCAAGCTCACTCTCTTTGCATCAATTCCACTTTCTTCTTTTACCACTCTCACCACTGCTTTTTCCACCATCTCTTCAAAATCAACATGTCCACCAGGCAAATGCCAATAACCTTTAAAAGGCTCAATCTTTCTTTTTGTTAACAACACTTCTCCCTTATCATTCACCACCACTCCATCCACACATAGCAACGGCGCTCTCCGCTGCAATTCTTGCCAAAATTTATCATCCCAGTGCATAGCTTGTCCTGAATTTATTGAAGGGCGGTGGGGGTGGGATTCGAACCCACGTGCCCGTTTCCAGGCTCAATCTTTTCGAGAGATGACAGTTAAACCACTCCTGCACCCCACCCAATTCACCTATATTTGCTTATGTGTGCCTGTGCTGAACGCAGTGAAATACCTGCACTGAGCAAAGCAGTGTGCTTGCACTGAGCGAAGCGAAGTGCTCCCGACAGGAATCGAACCTGTATCAGAGGTTCCGCAAACCTCTATTCTATCCATTAAACTACGGGAGCAATATCTTATATTTTACCAGAGGAAAGCTAGTAAATCACTCCGTCTCAAGCGGCACTTTCTCTTGAATCCACTTTGCCGCTTTGTCTAACAAAGTCGGCAACGGTTTTTCTTTTACCAAATACTTACTCAAAGTTTCATTAATATGCTTTTTATCTTTCTCATCCATCACCATCACTAATTTTCCTGGAAAACCAAACAGGCTTTCAATATTTAACACCGTCTGTTTCCATTTCGTTTCAAACCAAAATCTACCCAGAGCATTCCATCGATACAGCTTTTTTCCTGTCCTAATTCCCTTGTTAGTAACCCTATGTTTGATCTTTCCAGGAGGCACCGATGCCAGCACATAAGACACAAACCCTAAAGACAAAATTACCCCCACCAATAAAAACTCTTTTGCAAAAAGAAGTATCACTGACAACAACAACACTATCACCCCAACGGTCGTGTAATACTCTCGATCTCGTTTTTTATACAATCTTTCTGCCGCATTCCATACCAGCAAGTTCCGCTCCGGCTCTGGTTGCTGCACTACTGGCATTGGCTTATCACTCAAAGAAGGCTTTCCTGTCTTTTCCATACCTCTACTATACCAACGTCACCTATTCTTCACCAGCGGACCTGTCCGCCGAAGCTTCAGCGTAGGCGGAGGCGGTGGGATTCGAACCCACGTAGCCCTTTCGGGCTCAGGTTTAGCAAACCTGTGCAATTGGCCACTATGCGACGCCTCCATAATATTAATCTACTTGCACTTGCGCTTAAGAAGCGAAAGCAACGAAGCGGTGGGGGTGGGATTCGAACCCACGGTGAGCTTGCGCCCACTCTGGTTTTCAAGACCAGCACATTCGTCCACTCTGTCACCCCACCCTGTACCAGATATATTTTATCATCCTATAACTCAAGAGGCGACCACCAAACCCCAGACTTTTTTAACCCCTTTCCGCTTTAAAATTTTCGCACATTCCCTCATTGTCGCTCCAGTTGTCCACACATCATCAACCAACAAAATATCCTTCCCTTTAATCTTATTACTTGCTCCTTGTAACTTGTTACTTATTCTAAACACTCCTCTTACATTCTCTCTTCTTTCATCACCTTTCAACTCAACCTGGAGCTTTGTATATTTTTTCCTTTTTAACAACTCCCTTTTCCACTCCCAATCAAAATAATTAGCCAGTTTCTTTGCTAACTCTTCTGCTTGATTAAATCCCCGCCATCTCTCTCGTCTTGGATGAAGCGGCACCGCCACCACCACCCAATTTCTTCTCTCCAACGCCTCAAAATCTCCCAACGACACCACTATTTCCAATACCTCATCAAACAAATCTCGCACCAATTTGTATTTCAATTTTCCAATCATTCGCTTTCCCAGCCCCCTATATTTCAACACACTCACCAACCCATCCATCCCCAACTTTCGCCTGCATCTCCCGTGAGTCATTCCCAGCATTGATCCCTTACCACACATCGGGCAACCAAACTTTTTTTTCACTTCCAACCTATCCACACACTCGCCACACAAATATCCACCCCACTTTCCACACCCAACACAAGTTTTTGGAAACAATACCTCCATCACGCCCATAACCTTATCTAACACTAAAAAACCACTAGTCTCAAAACTAGTGGTTAAGTTTATGTTTACACTGAAAAGTCTAAGATTTTTTAGTGGAGATATCCCTAGATAAATGGAATCGGTTATTTGAGTTTATATTGACTTGGGGGGAGAGGATAAGACGACCTGTATCCCTGGCTTATTGCTGATGGTGATTTATTGGTGTTCGTTACACAGCCTAGGGTAAGAACTAGGTTGTGGGAATTAATCGGGTGAGCCAAGATTATAAGTATTCGAACACGATTATATCTGGCTTTGTCGAAACTATCCAGCTATTGGAAACAGTCTTTTCAAGCAACATAACACTTGCCGTCGGACAATGATTGTCTGGTATTATTGTAGTGGACACCATACAAGAAGCTATGTACATCCTGAAGACAAGTGGCTTGCATTTTAATCGATATATAGGTATTATCGGTTTGCATTAAGAAAAAAATAAAATGAAGCGAGAGTGGTATCTTTATAGTGTTACATCATTCGCAGTGGCAATGTTTATATTTATTGTAACCCATTATCGTGGGGAAACCATAGCGATAGCTCTCGGCTTGTTAGCAATAATCGTTCAACCGTTTTATTCGAGTAATGCTTGGAAACTTCTATCACCGACAGTTCATAAATCATTAGCTGTTATTTCTTTACTCTTTACCTTGGGTTGGATTATGCATTTGGCATATATAAACAAAATCCTTCCAAGATGTAACAATCATAGAAATTAATTTATGAATCAACTAAATCTCAAAATAGACTACCTTAAAGGTATAGGTTTTTTTGTAGCCGCCTTTGTTTTTATTGTTTTTACTGTTTGGTTTTCCTCTTGGCTTAATAAAGAAACTGGTGTTAGTGATACCCAACCAACTCCTTCTACCATCAGGTCTATTGTGACATGTCCTGCTGATCTAGCTTCCTACAGTACACTTTTAGAAAACAATGGTAAGGCTGTGAAGCTAATAAGTGATAGAAAATCTATGTTTGCTAGTAACGGCAGGTTTATTAACTCACAGATAGTTGTAACAAAAAACGAAACGAAAGAATCAAAAGTAGCTTGTGGTTATCTAATGGTTAGGGCAGGAACAACATCAAATGGGGCTTTTCGGAGTTGGGAAAATGTATATATTAATCCCAACAACTTTGGAGGGCATATCAATTCAGAAAATCAAATAGGACGTGGCGACGGAAGAGAATTTTCAGAATATGTCTTTCCTCTCAATAAAATTGAATACTGGAAAACAAGAGCAGATAGAGCAAGAGGGAACTTGTCTAATGCAGACTGGGCTTCTCTACTAAATGTCTCAGAGAAGGTATATTTTGAAATTGCCATGAACAGCAATAACCGCACAAGTTTCATCGATGAAGTATCTATCGCTTATAAATGCTGGAACCCTATAACAGGGGAGGAAAATAGTGACTGTGGATTGACAGTAATTAGTGAAGAAGATAAAGAAACAGCTGAGTCTGTGCAATAACTAGAAGACCGAAACAATTTCTGTCGTAATTTTTTTCGAATACTTCAATCTCTCCTTGGGCGACATTTTCATAAAAAGATCAAACATCGACTCTGTCATAAACCTCATATCATCAATCATTTTAGAAACTTGATCGTCGCTCATTCCCCTCGCTTCTTTTCCTATAATCTTTCTCGCCTCTTCAACTGTCATTCATTAAGTTTACTAAATTAAAGTGGAGCAGATATGAGAGTTACCATATCAACAGGACTCATGGTCATGAACTCACTAAACTTCAAAAAAACTTTGGTTCTATGTTTCAAAATTGTTTTTCTATCTGTAGTAACAAAATATATGCAGCCACTTTTCATTGCTTGAAATACATGAAGCGCATCATTTTCATCTGGCAATATTTTTTTTAATTCAGTGTAGAGTGGGTCTTCTATTGTGCCACCCGCTGCTCTCATTAAAAGCAATCCCGTGTTTGCTATTTTAGCTCGTGTAAGCGGCACATCTGTCAAAAGATTGTAAATAATTTCATGCCGACGCCTTGCCGAAGGGGGTATCTTTTTTAATTCTTCCTGGGTAACGACAGAGGTTACCAAATCAATCTGTTTCTTTTTATGAAATGCCAGTAAATCCCCAAGCGCCTCCTGTTCAGCTGTGGGCAAATCCTCTTTTGCTAAACCACTAACTATGCAAGTATCTAAATACGCTTTGTCTATCATAAATTAACAAGGATAAAGTGACTACGTTTCCCCAAGATTAGAAATGATGTTTTTTGCCCGATTATAAAGTTCGTCGAAAGTAATAACCTCGGGATTGTGAGTATTTCTTCTCAATAGTTCAAAAGAGCCAATCATTGCTTCATTTTCTCGTCCATTGCTTTTGAATTGGGATAAATTGCCTACGATTAAAATTCCTTTGGGTCGGAATGAATACAGAGAACCCTTCTCATAACCCTTAGTGTCTTTTAGTATTTTTCTAGGGTCATTATTAGCAACCCATTTGTTAATGGTTGTTTGTATTTGTGCTATTCCACCCACAACTTCTTCCGATGGTATATATACGTCAGGTCTATATTCTTTTGAAAGTAAGTGTGTGTTTGGTTTTTTAATATCAACAAATACAGTAGTTGCAATTTCTGCACTCACTTTCGCAAAGGCATCAGGTCGCTTCCCCTTGGTTGATACACTTGCCCCTGTTGTCGTTTCTTCAAATTTCTTTCCAATAGGCTTTATCCACTTAAAAGTTAAGCCGTAACCAAATATCCAAGTATTTTCTTCAAAAAATAATTGCCATTCTTTTTCACTCCAATCGCAAGAATCAAGATGGTTTTTGAACTCCTTCAAAGCCTCCATGCGAATAGAGTAAATTCTTGAGAAAGAAAATTTTGTAGCTTCATCAGGCTTAGTTTTTTCTAATTCCTTCCAAAAGTCCTCACCATAATTACCCTCAATTAATCTCTCAATAGCTTTTTTTCTATTGGAAGGTATTTTCATGACCTCTTTGTCTTTGTGTAGTGAAAATTTTGGTGATTGGAAGTTGATGATATTAAAGTTTTTTTCGCAGTATTCATAAAGTTTGTTTAAAATCTCTTGCAATGCCAGCGTTTGTTCTGTGTCCAAAATCATTCTCAATTCTTTACCGGCAGGTAATTGACTCAAAGAATAATTTTTGCAGTCTTCAAAAGTGCCATCTTTGTTTTTCCTTTGATGAGAAATTGAGATTTTTAGTGGAGCTTGTGGGTTTCTGGGATTTGGATTTATAAACTGTGCATTAACTACCTTCCTCGTATTCGCTGATTTCTTATTGGGAAGGGCAATTGGTTCGAAAGCCTCAATGTGGGGAATAAATTTAATTTTTACTTTTTCCCAGAAATTTTTCATATTCATCTTAGCCACATTTTACCTGATTTGTTCATTATAAGTTCGTTACTACGAAGTGTGGAATTAGCCTAGAGGTTAAATAAATCTCTAATGATTTTGACACTATCGGATCTTATTACTGGAAAATACTGGAAATGACACTTTGTAGAGAACCTAAGAAAACTTCAGATTTTACAATGTTTCTACTAATCGGAAATCTTCGAAAGTTTTTTATAAACCACTATCGTGCAGACAAAATTCATACTCTTCCTTGGTAGCTTTCACTTGCCAATCTTTTGCAGGTTCTGCTACTTTAGGCGACTTATACTTTTCAATAGTTCTTTTATTTTCTTCTTCACAGTTAAATTCAGTGAAGAGTTCGTATTTGGGAGATTCTTCGCATTCTTTAATAAGACCTTTGGTTTCCAATTCCTCAACAGTCATTGAAGGTCTTTCGGGAACAGCATCAGTGTGATGTTTTATCCAAGAACAATCACGTTTTATTTTTGCTGGTCTGATTTCATACCAATAAAATGCAAAACCACTTAGAGATAAAATCGAAGCAACAATAATGAACGCCAAAATTATTTTGAGGATGCCTTTTTTTTCATTTTTCATAATCAAAAGCCCCCGCTAGTTTGATGATCCTTACGGAATCAACTACCACCATTTCTGATGGTAACCACAGAAGGTAAGCCTAACGAGGGGTTCTCGTTCCTTCTGTGGATTTTTTGCCTTGCTCTTCAATAAAATTTGTAGAGTTTAGGCTTATTAAATTGTGCCCCTATTCTATAGAAAATTGGAAGTTTTCGGAAGTATAGAAGAATTTTCTTCGCATGATGTAATCGGATAAAATATAAGTCAGAATGAAAATGAAAATTACTACTGCTAAAGAAAAGTTTGATTATGCTATCTGGCATGTTCTGGATAGACTTGAAAGAGAGAGATTGCCTTACCCAAACAAAAAAGTTGTTGACTATATGATGAACATAAACATTGAATATCAAGCCCATTTCCTATTTGGGTTAGAGCGTGATGTAATCAAATTTTTAAAAGATAAAAAAGTTATTAAACAGGTTGGAGAGCCAGATATTTATGAAAGCGATCCAGGTTTTTCCAAGTATGAAGTTTACGAGATTTATCACTTCGAAATTCTTAACAAGTTTAATGATTATTATAGAAAATATACAAATCTTTTAAGAGGAGGGCTAGACATCACTCAGCTTTTTGGTTTTAGAAATAAAACATTCTGGTTAAAGCTAATTGATGGCAGTGAAGTTACGATTAACTTTAATCCCAAAGGAAATAGAAAACACCCAGCTCAACCCTATTATTTACTTCGTGCTTTCGTCAACGCCACTATAATGAGAGGTAGTTGGGAACGTAAGGATAGTTGGATAGAAATAAGTTTAACAAGACAAGAAATAATTGATGGAGTAAAAAAACTACACCATCCAGATACCAGCAAATTAAACTCGTACTGGATAACAAATACACGAAATAATCTCATAAAAAATACTGTGCCCCAAAACATACGAAAACTTATGAATGTTAGCTATTACGATATAAAATCGAGAACTTACACCTTCTCCTTGAAAGTTTCTCTATAAATTCCATTTACAGTAATAATACAGTTGCTGTAAAACTTCTCATTTAAGTGCCCCTGAAAAGTGCTTATTGACATTTTCTCGCTGTACATCCTTCGTAAGATTATTATGAAAATAAAGGATAATCTAACGAAAAATAGCTGTTACAAAACATCCGATCTTGCTTTAGCTACAACACTTTCTCTTTCTTTCCCTATTAAGTCAGTAGACAAAACACACCCTCGTCGCGTGTTGTTCGTTTTTAAGCGGAATAAAAGCCTTGATGGAATTATTGAATCCTATTGGTGTGAGGAGCTGAAAGTGGAGCCACAGAGATTTTTCAATCAATTAAAAAATATTAAGACTAGGATATACGCCTAATAAAAATGAGCAAGCCTTATATTTCATTAAAAATCATTAGCAAAAGAGGGGCTGTATTACACAAGATAGGTAGTCGTAAAACAAGACGAGTTTTTCACTTTATCCAGGCTAATAGATTTTCAAACTGCCTGTTTTGTGTAAAGGTTAACTATGGGAAGGGTTTTACAAATGAGGGGGAATATAAAACTAAAAAAGATTTACTTTTAACTCTTAGGGTATTTTTAAAGAAATGAAAAAAGCATATTCAGACAGATTTTACTTATGAAGGGTGGGTTTTTATGTTGTCTATAAAAGATTGTAGGCAGTTTCTTGGTGATAGACGATTGACTGATGAGCAAGTTAAGTTGATGCGAAACTTTATTTACAAGATCATAAAGAGGATAATTAAACAAGAAGTATTAAGGGGAAGTTTATAGGCAGGAAAAGATATGAGTCAATCTAGTAACTATTTGATTTATTGTCGTGTGTCGTCTCAGAGGCAGGTTAAAGAAGGCGATGGTTTGGGAAGCCAAAAAAAGCGATGTGAAGATTGGGTAAGAGCAAAGGGGGGCAAGGTGGAAAAAGTTTTTGAAGATGAGGGTGTATCTGGTGGGTTATTTGAGAGACCAGCAATGAAAAGGCTCATCGAATACTTGGATGCTAATCCCCATAAGAAATATACGGTTGTTTTTGATGATTTGAGTAGGTTCGCAAGGGATATGACCGTACATTTAAAGTTAAAGTTTGAGCTGACTGAGATTAGGGGAGTAAAGTTGGAATGTTTAAATTTTAACTTTGATGACACTCCTGAAGGTGAGTTTATTGAAAACGTGTTAGCTTCAAAATCTCAACTTGATAGGCAACAAAATAGAAGGCAAGTGATACAAAAACAAAAAGCGCGGTTGGAGCGTGGGTACTGGCCGTTTGGTTATCCCCTAGCTTTCAAAACTATAAAAGATCGTGAGCACGGGAAGTTGTTGGCTTATAACGAACCGCATGCATCAATTCATGGTGAGGCTATCAGGGGTTATGCTGAAGGGTTGTTGAGTACTCAAAGTGAGGTTAAAGAGTTTGTTGTGGGTAGGTATAAAAGACATGGTATTGATAGATCAATTTCAAATTATGCGGTTGAGAAGATGTTAAAAGACCCGTTATTTTATGGATTTATTGAGTATCCTAAGTGGGGAGTAGAGCGGATAAAGGGGCATCATAAGGGTTTGGTTGAGCATGAGTTGTATGAGGTGGTAAAGGCTCGAATGGAGAAGAGAAGTAGACCGCGTGAGAGTAAGTGTTACGGTGTTGATTTTCCTTTGAGAGGGTTTGTGGAGTGTGAGGGATGCAAAAAGCATATGAGAGGGAGTTGGAATAGAGGGAGGAGTGAGTATTATCCGAATTATTGGTGCTCTACTAAGGGTTGTGCTTACAGATATAAAACAACGAAGGCGTGGGAAATGCATCCTATGTTTGAGGATTTGTTGTATGAGGTGAAGGTGGGTGAAGGAGTATTGGATTTGGCGCGGGCAATATTTAATGAATCATGGGGTGAACAGTTGAAGGAATTGGAGATGAGAATTGAGGAGAATCAGAGAAAGTTGACTGATGTGGAGATGAGAATTGAGAAGCTGATGAGAAAGATTGAGACTACAAGTAATAGAGGTTTGGAGATGGCGTATGAAGAAAGATTGGTGAAGTTGGTGGAGAAAAAGAAGCTGGCTGGCAATAAGGTGAAGAGCAAGCCAGTGATGGATAAAAAGAAGTTTGGAACCAGCTTTAAGAGAGTGCGGAAAACACTTGAAAATCCTATTTCACTCTGGGTAAGTGATGACTTGGAGGATAAGAAAACGGTTTTGTATATGTATTTTGAGGAAGGGTTAGCTTTTGACTATAAGAAGGGATTTGGAACCGTGAAATTTAGCGAATCTATCAGTCTTTTACAAGATTTGGAATCCCAGAAAAAAAGAGGTGTGGAGATGCCCGGGAGTGACCCGGGGTCCGCAAATGTTACTTACCACCTTCTACAAGCTTAGCTTACTCTATCTACTAAACGTCAGTGAATAAGCAACTTAAACGTTTAGTTCCAAGCTAAATCTT
>Ga0209976_10000370_pt1 | contig 31340 bp, 22 predicted proteins | sample SumtaG_FD_182806 | JGI IMG/M metagenome (GOLD analysis project Ga0209976, IMG submission 182806) | Deep subsurface microbial communities from Indian Ocean to uncover new lineages of life (NeLLi) - Sumatra_00157 metaG (SPAdes) (version 2) | ecosystem: Environmental > Aquatic > Marine > Oceanic >...
CAGAGATGATTAGAAAGTATCAGCAGAAGTTGGCTAAGGGAAAGAAGCTGAAGAAAACCAGGGGTGAGGGGTGGACATTAACAGAGGTGGAGATAAGAAAAGGGGTGTATTTAAAGCATTTGCACAGAACTAGCAGGCAGGGGTTTAAGGGCGGGGCTTTAGGTCAGGCGGCGAAGCTGATGGATGAGAGGGCGGAGTTTGTGGTGGTGTTTGATGCAGACTTTGTGCCTTATCCAGATACTTTGGAGTTGTTTTTAAAGTATTTTAAGGCTCAGAACCAGATGAAGGAGGATTACAAGCAGTCTAATGTGGCAGTGGTTCAAGGTTATCAGTGGCATGTGTTGAATAAGTCAGAGAACTGGATTACTCGAGGAGTGAGGTCAGAATATGCCGGCTCATATGTTATTGAGCGAAGCGGAGAAGAGATTTATGGAGGCTTAAAGCAGATTTCTGGCAGTGTGTATATGATGAGGCGGGATGTGTTGGATGAGTTAGGTTGGCAGACATCGATCACTGAAGACTTTCAGCTGACGTTGAGGTTGTATGAGAAAGGCTACAAGGTGGTTTACACGCCATATATTCAGGCGCCAGCAGAATGTGTGTCAACCTTGCGAAGATTGATTAGACAGCGAATGAGATGGGCAGAAGGGCATTCACAGAATATTAAGAAGATGTTTGCGAGATTAATGAGGAGTGATAAGTTGACCATTCCAGAGAAGCTGGAGACAATCTATTTGTCGCCGTATTATCTGCAGGCTTTCTTCTTTTTGGTAGGGACTTTGTCTTGGTTAATGGCGGAAACAGTCTTTCCGGCCAGGTTGCCGTTTTGGACGGTGTTGTGGGGCTGGTCATTGGTGTTGACGAATATGATTTCTTTGCCGTTGATGAATGCAGCTGGGATGTTTTTGGAGGAGAGTGAGGAAAGAGACTATTTAGGCTTAGCCTCGTTTATTGCCCTGTCATATATTCTGGTGCCGTTTCAAGCCTATGCAGCTTTTAAGGGCTTTTTGGAAAAGGAGGAGGGGCCGTGGTTCAGAACACCGAAAACAGGCAAGATTACTGATGTGTTAAAGAGGGGAACGTTTTACAGGTTTATTGCTGGAATTATGCCAGGCAGGCCAGCCACAGAAGCAGCTGAGGCCAAGTTAAGTGGTTTAATTACAGGTCAGCCAGCGTTTATGAACAAATATATGGCGTTGGCAACAGCTAATAACAGGTTTGATAGCTTTAGGATTAGGCCAAAGAGAATGAGGTGGGTGGGAAAGACAGTATTGTCAGTGCTTCTGGCGGTGACAGTGTCGATCTATCATATGACTTACAAAGTAAGTGAGGTATATTCATCTGATCCACCCAGTCCAACAAACCCGTTTGCGCTCGATTCAACTGACTCGTTAGTTTTGACATCAGGTTTTACTTCTTGGCAACTGACAGATAATTCTTGGAGTACGGTTGATAGTACTACTGGAACTACGCCAGGAAAAAACATTGCTGATATTTTTCAGTTCATTCCGGGAACAAACCATGCCGTTCCAGGGGTACCAAGTACAACCCCAACAGGTAAGGGTTGGATTTGGGACACTCCTTTTGGTGGGGCTGACGGACAGATTGCTGATGGCAACTGGACATTTAAGGTTTGCAGTGGAGATTCGGATACTGACAACAAAGGAGATGGCTATTTACGAGTTTTAACTTGGAAAGTGAGCATATCTAGTAATGCGATTAATACTTCTACACAATTTTTTGATACAGGTACGGCGTGTGATGGTGTGGCAGAGCTGTGGACAGGTAGTGGAGTAGCTACGCCGATTGATCGTAGCTGTACTCTCGATCCGACAGGGGGTCCATATAATTTTGATGCCACAGAAAACTATTTCTACGCAGAGCTTTGGGATGTAATGCTTGATACTCAAAATGATGCTACGGATACGCAATCCTTGTATGTAGGAGATGCATCCGGTGAGGTAGGTTGTACCAAGCCTATTCTTGATCCCCCAGCAGTGACCATTCCTGAGTATGTGATTATGGTGATATTTGTGGTGCCGTTTTTGCCAATATTAGCTCAGTGGTTGCGGAAACGCAGGTTAGCGAAGGTAAGGGAAAGGTTGATATCAGGCGAAAAAGGCGAGCGAAATCGGCTTTGGCCATGGTCAAGAGGGCCTGGATAATAATATGTTATGATGGAGAAATAAACCAATGAAAAAACAATATAGACTTTTATATCTAGCTTTTTTCCTATCAGGAGTAGCAGCGATTTTATATGAGGTAATGTGGGTGCGGTTGTTGGCTTTGGCTTTTGGGGGAGTGACTTTAGTGGTGGCGGTGGTGACTGGTTTGTTTTTAGGAGGTTTGGCAGGAGGGGCGGCGTTAGGAGGGAGAATAGCAGACAGAGTAGATGAGAGGCGAGGTGTGCGTGGATTGGGATGGTGGTATTTGGGGATAGAAGTATTGATAGGCGGGTTGGGCTTGGTGGCTTGGCAGGTGTTTATGGGTTTTGGGATGACTGGTGGAGACTGGCGTTGGGGGGTGGCAGCTGGTTTGTTGCTGTTGCAGTCAGGATTGGCGGGGGCGACTTGGCCGACGATGTATAAGTTGCTGTTGCGGTTGGGATGGCAGTGGAAGGTGGCAGGTCTGATTACTTTTATTAATACTTTGGGTGGAGCAGTAGGAGCTTTGGTGGCGGCCTTTTTATTGGTAGGCAATGTGGGGGTGGGGGGAGCGGTGTTAGCAGCAGTAGTAGGTAATATACTAGCTGGTTTGTTGGTAGGTGGGGTGGTAGTTAAGGGAGAGGAGTTTGGCAGAGAAGGAATAGTGATAAAGCAAGTGAAAAAAGTGCAAGGGAAGTTTGATTGGCAAGGACATTGGCGGTTAATGCTTATTTTGGGTTTAGCAGGTTTTTGGGGGATGGCGATGGAGATTTTGTGGGTCAGGGCTTTTGGGTTGGTTTTAGGCACGAGTGTTTATGCTTTTGCGTTGGTGTTAGGGGTGATTTTATTTGGTTTAGCCTTAGGTGGGATAGTGGTAGAGAAATGGAAAGGAAGTTTAAGTTTTTCTGGTCTGATAACCATAATCTGGTGGTGGGCAGTATTTGTAGGTTTAGGAATAGTGATGTTGCCTCAATTGCCAGAAATGGTGGCAGGAGTATTGAAGGCCTCAGGTTTAAGTTTCTGGGCAATTCAAGTTTGGAGCTTAGGGGTAGTGGCTTTGGTGGGTTTAGTGCCAAGCTTATTGTCAGGCATGATATTGCCATGGTCAGTAGTAATGATTAAAAGTAGTTTAAGGGAAGCAGGTGGTGAAGCAGGTTGGGCTTATTTTGTTAATACTTTAGGGGCGACGATGGGAGGAATGGCAGCAGCGTTATGGTTGTTGCCTAATCTGGGGTTGCAATGGGGGATGATAATATTAGCGGGTTTGGCAGGGTTTGTAGCCTTAGTTTATAGATTGATAGATAAAGTGGGATGGAGTAGATTGGCAATGTCGACGTTAGTGGTTGGGGGAATTTTGGTTTGGGGATGGTTGGGTTGGGATAAACATAAGTTGGCAAGTGCAGCTTATCTTTATGGCAAACAGATGTTTGATCCGGGGTTAAATTTGGTTTATTACAAAGATGGCAGAGAGGCAACGATTACGGCGACTCAGAGGAAAGGGGCAACCAGTTTGCGGATTAATGGTAAAGCTGATGCTTCTTCAGGCAGTGACATGGGAACACAGATATTGTCTGGTTTTTTACCGGTGATATTTCATCCTGAACCGAAGAGAATGATGGTGTTGGGTTTAGGATCAGGGGTAACGGCGGCGGTGAGCGCACAGGAAGAAGCAGTAGAGGAGTTGGTGGTAATAGAGATTGAGGAGGCAGTGGTAGAGGTGGCGAGAGAGTATTTTAGCAAAGAAAATTTAGAGGTGTTAGATAATCCTAAAGTTGAGTTGGTGTTGCAGGATGGCAGAAATTACTTGCTTGAATCTGAGAAAGAGTTTGATGTGATTTCTTCAGAGCCATCTAATCCTTGGACAGCTGGTGGAGCGACTCTATTTACTCAGGAGTTTTTTGAATTGGGCAAGCGGCGGTTAGCTTCAGGAGGGGTGTTTTTCCAGTGGTTACAACTTTACAGTTTGCGGCCAGAAGAGATGAAGGTTGTTTGGGCAACATTTAAAAGCGTATTTCCTCATGTACAGATTTGGTTAAGTACTTTATCTGGGGATAGTTTTTTAGTGGGAAGTAATGAACCGTTGGAATTAGAGTGGGAGCAGTTAGTTAGAGTGGTGGATGATGAGGTGATGGGGCAATATTTGAAGTGGGCAGAGGTAGAGGATGAGGTGGGGTTGTTGAGTTTATTTGTGACTGGTGATGAGGGGGTAGAAAGGTTGGCGGTTGGAGGTGAGATTCATACTGATGCTCGGCCGATACTAGAGTATCGATTACCTTGGGGTTTATTGACAGAAACCCGGGCAGCTAATTATGAGTTGTTAAGAGGACTTTGGGGAGAGGTTGATTTTGTTAAAGGAATGCCAGATGAGGCGAGGCAGCAGTTAGCAAAGACACGAGAGGCAAGATTGCTATTGATGGAAGCTGATGAATGGTTTAAGCAAGGCGAGATTGAGAAGGCTAAGAGATTGGCTGATCAAGCCCTTGAGTTAGATGAAAAGACGCCGGCTTTAAGCAGAGCTTTGGCGAGGATTGATTATCAGTTGGGAGTCATTTATCAATCAGTGAGAGCAGGAAAGGAGAAGGAAAAAGATGAAGAGTTAGCAGAGGCAGTTTTAAAATTGTGGAGAGAAGCAGTGGAGTTAAAGCCTGATTATTTTGATCCGTATCCTAGGTTAGCTGAGGCTTATTTGGGTTTGAAAGACTGGGAGAAGCTAGAGGAGTTGTTAAGCCAAGGCAGAGAACAATTTCCTTGGTCAGGAGAGATGTTGATGTATGAAGGAATAATGGCGGCAGAGGGAGAAGATCAAGATAAAGCAGAGAAATTAATGCTGGCGGCGGTGGTGCTAGAGCAGAGTAATTATGTAATTCATAATAATTTGGCGCATCTTTATAGTTTGACAAATAAGCTTGAATTGGCGCTTAAAGAGTGGAAGATTTCGTTAAGGCTAAATCCAGATCAGCCTCAGATTAATAGGGCAGTTAAAAATGCAGAAAAACTAATCAGGATGCAGGAATAATTATTAGAGATATGATTAATAAACAGAAAAAGACCTTTATGGTGATTATTTTAGGCTTTTCGCTGGTGTTGGCAATATTGCCGTTTATGGTGACAGCCAATGAGTTGTTGACCAGAATAGTGGAGAAGAATTTGCTTTATGGTTGGATTCAGGAATATATTGTGCCGGTGGAAGCCAAAATGATGGGGGTAATATTGCTGCCTTTTGGTTATAGTTATGCTTTTTTGCCGACTAATTCAATGATTGTGGTTAATGGGATAAATATGGGGATTACCTGGAACTGTTTAGGCTGGCAGAGTTTTGTGTTGATGCTGGTGACTTTTTTGGTCGGTTTTAGGGGTAGATATACTAGATTGTCAATTATGGAAGCATTGGGGATTGGGGTGTTAGGGACTTTTTGGTTGAATATTGGGCGGATGTTGTTGACGATTTTGTTAGCAGTGCATGCGCCGGCGATTTTCAGGATAGTGTTTCATGATTATTTGGCGGCAATAACCACAGTGGTATGGTTGTTTGGGTTTTGGTGGTTTAGTTATTCGTATGTGTTGGAAGAGAGGTAGGTTATAATGACAACTATGGTGAGGAAAAAAAAGTCGGTGACGAGGAAAGTGATTAACCATGATGTGCCTAAGGAAGAAGAGAAGATTGCGTCAAGAAGAGCGATGAGGTTGGCAGGTAAGATTAAGGAGACACAGGAACGTTTGAGGTTGAAGCCATTTTGGAGTGGAGGGCAGGTGCGGAGTTTTGATTTAGCCTTGGTTTGGGGTTTGAACTTGTATTTAGTCTGGCCTTTTTTTGGCAGAGAGGCTTTTAAAACCTCTTATTCAGGGCCGATAATTCCGTTTTTAGCTAAGATGATTGGCTGGTCGGGTTTGCCTCTGGCTTATGCGATTGAGATAGTTAATATTGGCTTTTTTTTGTTGTTTCCAGTGGCTTTTTATCTTTTTATGCGGCGGGTGAGTGGTAAGGATTTGGTGGCTTTGTTAGCCAGTTTGGTTGTTAGTTTGCCAATATCACCGTTTGCTGGGGCCAGGATCCAGGGAATGTTTTACAGTGTGGAAGGGCCGCATATGGCTAGTTTGGCGCTGGTGCCGTTGGCAGCATATGGTTTGTTATCATTTTTGCATGATGGGGGGTTGAGAAACTTGGTGTTGGCAGCTGGATGTTCGGTGTTGGTGGGCTTAATTTCCCCCTTTGGGCTATTGACTTATGTAATTTTTGGAGCGATTATTGCTTTTTCTGAGATGTTGTTAGGCCAGGGGCGGTTGAAGATAATGAGGCTGTTAATGGTGTTTTTGCTGGGGGCGGGTTTAAGTTCTTTTTGGTATAATCCGGGGTTTTTCTTTTGGATGCTGTCTGGGCCGTTGGGAGTGGAGCCGAAGATGATGTTTGCCCGGTTGCTGCCGGTTTCTCTATTTACTCTACCGATTTTAGGAGTGATTGGCTATTTATTGTTTGATAGAAAGCCGGATCTGCAGCCATTGTTTTTGGGCAGCTTTTTGACGATTGGCTTTGGGATGATTGTTTTGGTAGGCAAGGGAGGGATGATGTTAGCGCCGTCCCGGTATATTCCAGAGCTGGGCATAGCTTTAGCGTTTTTGTTAAGCACTTTGGGAGAGAAGTTGTTTGAGCAGGTTTTAAAACATAAGGATAAATGGCGGTGGGGGAGAAGAGGTGGTGAGCGCTGGCTGTTTGGAAGTTTATTGGGAGTGATCATTTTATTAGTGGTAGGGATTTTGAAGGGGAGGAGTTGGATATTGAGCTATGAACCAGGGGTACTGGGGTTTTGGACAGGAGTAGAACGAGGGGAGATTTGGTTGGCCAGGGAGAGGTTTGGAGGAGGCTATAGTGTGATGGGTTATGGTATTACGGGAGTGATAGGGATGACGTTATGGGGGTTGAAGAATAAAAGGAGGCCGAGATGAAGAAAAAAGCCTTGGTGACTGGTGGAGCTGGATTTATTGGGAGTAATTTGGTGGTGAGACTGATTAATGAGGGTTGGCAAGTGAGTATTTTGGATAATTTATCGCGGCGGGGGTCAGAGTATAATTTGGCTTGGTTGAGAGAGCAGTTTCCGCGAAGACAGTTAAGGTTTAAGGCAGGAGATGTGAGGGATTTTGAGATGGTGAAGCAGGCGGTGAACAAGAATGAACTAGTGTTTCATTTGGCAGCTCAGGTGGCAGTGACGAGTTCGTTTATGAATCCACGGGAGGATTTTGAGGTTAATGCCTTGGGGAGTTTTAATGTTTTGGAGGCGGCCAGAGAGGCAGATCATAAGCCAATAGTGGTGTTTGCTTCGACTAATAAAGTGTATGGATCGATGGCGCATTTGAGGATAAAGGAGGGTAAAAAGCGTTACTATTTACAAGGCAGGCCTTATGGGATTGATGAGAGTCAACCATTAGATTTTCATTCGCCTTATGGTTGTTCGAATGGAGTAGCAGATCAGTATACCCGAGATTTTTACCGAATGTATGGTTTGCCGACAGTGGTGTTTCGACAGTCATGTATTTATGGACCGAGGCAGTTAGGAGTAGAGGAGCAGGGTTGGGTGGCTTATTTAGCCAAGGCTTTTCTGAAGGGTTGGCCGATTACACTTTATGGTACTGGTAAACAGGTGAGGGACTTATTGTATGTGGATGATTTGATAGAGGCATATATGAAGGCAGTGAAGAAGATAGATAAGGTCAAGGGAGAGGTGTATAACATTGGGGGTGGCAGACAGAATGCCATGTCAGTCTTAGAAGTGATTGGGTTGCTAGGAGAGTTGAGTGGTAAAAAAACAAAGCTAAAAAGAGCTAAGGCCCGGCCAGGAGATCAAAAGGTGTTTATTAGCGATAATCGGAAGGTAGAAAAAGTCCTGGATTGGCAGCAGGAATATAAGATAAAAAGAGGGGTGAAGTTATTGTTTGACTGGGTAAAGGAGTGGATAAAAGATGAAGAAAGTTAAGGTAGCGATTTTTCATTGTGGGTTTATTTACTCTGGTGGAGGAGAAAGGATTGTGTTGGAGGAAGCTAAGGGATTAAAGGAGAGGGGTTATGAAGTGGTAGTGAGGGCACCGACTTTAGATGAAAAAAAATGTTATCCGGAGATGGTAAAGGAAGTGGGAGTGAAGATGTTTTTGCCGACATTTTTTGACTGGTTGCCGTTGCGAAATGCGATTAGGATGGTGGTGACCAGTTTGTTGGCGCCGGTTTTAGCTGTTAATTTCCGGGATGTGGATGTGTTTGTAGGAGCTAATCAACCAGGGGCTTGGATCGCTTATTGCATGAGTAAGGTATTAGGCAAGCCGTATATTGCTTACATGAATCAGCCGAACCGGTTGTTGTATCCTCGAGAGGTGGACCAGGAGGGGGGTTGGGTGAATGAGAAGAGCTATGAGTTTTTGGCGAGATTGATTTGGGGATTAAGGTTTTTTATGAAGAAGGTTGATAGGCTGGCTTTTAAGGAGGCAGAGGTGAAGTTGGCTGATGGTAGTTATATTGCCAAGATAATTGAGGGGATTTACCATTTAGAGACAATTGAGTGTCCAGCTGGGGCGCATCCACAAGCTAAAGAGAAATTGTTAAAAGAAAGGGGAGCATTTAAGGGTAAGGTAAGGATAGGTAAGCAGGTGATTAAGAAGCCGTATGTGTTATTAACCAATCGACATGATCCACAGAAGAAGTTTGAGTATGCGATTGAGGCGATGAAGATAGTGAGGAAGAAATTTCCTAAAGTGAAGTTGGTGATGCCGGGTCTATTTACAATTCACACACCTGAGTTAATGGAGTTGGTGAAGAAGTTGGGGTTGTCTAAGCAGATAGTTTTTTTAGGGCAAGTGAGGGAGGAGGAATTGCAGGAATTGTATAGGCAGGCGGCGGTTTATGTTTATCCAGCTCCACAGGAGGATTTTGGTATGGGGCCGTTGGAGGCAGGGGCTTGGGGAGTACCAACAGTGGCGTGGCATAATGCTGGTCCAACAGTGACGATTAAGGGTGGGGTGACTGGGTTTTTGGCTCAGCCGTTTGAGATAGAAGATTATGCAGAGAAGGTAATGAGGTTGTTAGGAGATAAGAGGCTGCAGTTTCGGATGGGCAGAGCGGCTTGGAGAAGGATAAAGGAACAGTTTTCCTGGGAAAGACATATTAATATTTTAGAAAGAGAGATTAAGAAGGTAGTAAAATAAGAATATGAAGAGATTAGGTGATTCAGCAGCAGTGAAGATTGGAGTAGTGGTAGTGATATTAATTGGATTAATAGTGACAGGGAGGTATGGTTGGCAGCTGCACTGGCGGAAGTACTGGTGGGATGCGATTAGGAGGGATGATTTATCCAGGATGTCTTCGGCAATTCAGAGATATTTTGAAACGCATAAGAGCTGTTTTCCCCCAAAAGAGATTGTTGAGGATTGTGGGGGAGAAGGATTGCAGCCGGCATTAGTGGCGGTACTTTGTGATCCGGAGACTGGAGAGCCTTATGATTATCATGTGAGTAAAGATTGTGGTTATTGGTATGATTTATTTATCAGGCTAGACAATATTGAAGATGAAGCGGCGGCTAGAGTGGGTTGCAGCCAGGGTTGCGGAACAGAAGGGAAGTATAATTTTGGGGTGTCGATGCCGGAGCGACGACGGAGCCCTCAATAAGTTATGAAGGGTGAGATTGGTAGGGATTATGCAGTTAAGTAAAAGGCAGAAGCTGTGGTTAGTGGGGGGTGGGATAGTGGTTGGTTTATTATTAGGAGAGATATTGGCGCGATTAGTAACTCCGGTTAGATTAAGGGAATTGGTGAGAGGGTTTAAGGGCGAGCGACAAAAAGTTTGCACCATAGCAGATGAAAGACTAGATCATCGATTAAGGCCGAATTGTGAGGGGTTGGTAAAGACTGAAGATTTTGAGTTTAAGGTGAGCAGTAATGCTTTAGGTTTGCGAGAAAGAGAAGTAGATGTTGAAAAGAGTAGGGGTAGGTATAGAGTGTTGATGTTAGGAGACTCGTTTGCTATGGGTTGGGGAGTGGAGCAGGAAGATAGGTTTAGTGAGGTAGCGGCTAAGTTGTTAAAGCAAGGAGAGGAAGGAGAAAAAGATAGGGTGGAGATGATTAATGCTGGGATTAATAGTTATTCATCGGTGTTAGAGCTGGAGTATTTACGATATAAAGGGATAGAGTTTAATCCTGATTTGGTGATGGTATGGTTGGATTTTTCTGATCTTTATGATGACTATTTTTACGGTGGTTGGCAGAGACAGGAGCAGTTAAGGCAAGCTTTAATGCCTGGGAGTGAGGAGCCGGTTAAGGAGCAGATTAGAAGACAGGAGCGCTGGTTTGATTGGTTGATAGATAAGTCTAAGTTGTTTAACTATGGTTTTACTAGGTTGGTAGGGGCGGGTCTGAATTTTAAACAAGGGCTGGGTTGGGAAAACTTATCAACTAATATTTTAATTTATGAACGGGCCATGGATTGGGAGGAATATGATAAAGCTTGGAACTTGCCTTTGGCTAATTTGAGGCTGATGAAGGAGTATTTAGAGGGTGAAGAGATAGAGATGGTGGTGGTGATAGCTCCGCGAGGAATATTTTTTGAAGGAGAATGGCAGGCAGGGAGAAAACTGGCCGGATTTAAGCCAGAGGCCTATGATTGGGGAGCAGTTAAGATGATTGAGAGTAAGTTAAGGCAGTTGGGGGTTAAGGTGATTGATTGGCATAAAGTGTTTTTAGTAGCTAATAAAGATGAGTCGCTGTTTTATGATAATGATGGGCATTGGACAATAAAGGGAAATCAGGTGGCAGGAAAAGAATTAGCTCGATTTTTGCAAGGTGCAGCAAGGGGAGAACTTTAGTATTATGTGAGTATGATTAAAAAGAAACAACGACTGCATCATGATGACGACGAGCGCGATGAAGAGATAGAAAAAGATAAAGGCAAGAAGTTTAAGATTTCCTTCTGGGTGCTTTTAGGAGTGATTTTATTAGCTTTAATACCGCGGTGGTTTTTTCTGTTTTTTAAGACAGACATTCAGACATTTGGATCGTTTTGGTATGGTGATGTTTTTCATCACTGGATGATTGGCTATTTAACTAAAGAGATTGGCTTGGCTAAAGGTTTTCTGCGTTTATGGGATTTGAAGGGATTGGAGTATTACTGGGGTTTGTTGCATCCGATGATACTGGTGGGGTTGTTTAAGGTAACAGGATCAGCAGATATTTTAATTGCGCGATTGTTAAGTTTGGTTTGTGGAGTAGCATCAATTGCCTTGGTGTGGTTGATAGTGCAGCGATATTGGAATAAGGCAGCAGCTTGGGGGGCAGTAATAATAGCTAGTTTTAGTCCGATTGGAATTTTTACTGATGTTTCAGGAATGACAGATCCTTTGAGTACGGTTTTGGTTTTAGGGGCAATATATTTATGGCCAAGAAAGCCATTTTGGGCAGGAACTTTGCTAGCTTTGTCAGCTATGAATCGGGCGGAGTATTGGTTCTTTGCAGCTGGTTTGGTGTTGGTTAGCATGGTGGTTTACAAAAACTGGGATAAGCGAATTGCCATGTTTTTGGGTTGGTTGTGGCTGATGGCTTTGTATATGAAATATTTGATGGATAAGACCGGAAATGCGATTTATCCAGTGGCCACAAATTTTTTTGCCACTGCTAGGGGAGATTGGTTTGAAGGCAAGATATTAAAACCTGATCAGCTGTTTTACATAGGGATTGCTAAAGGAATGTTTGTAGCCACGGCTTTGGCAACGGTTTGGTTTTTTAAGAAGAAGCCCAGGGGAAAGTGGTTGTGGGCTTTTGGGTTGCTGAACATGGGTTTTGTGACCGGCATATTAAGTCTGACAGCTTATAAGGAGAGTTGGATGGATAGGATTTGGGTAGATAGATTGTGGAATTGGCCTCAGATGTTTTTAGGGATTTTTCTGGCAGTGGTGGTGTTGTGGTGGTTGCCAAGGAGATGGAGGTGGTGGAAAAAGCTAAAGCTGGGCTGGTTGGTGATTGGTGGGGTAGTGGTGGCTTCACAGCTTTTGTGGCAGGTGTTTGTTGATAATGATGGTTTTTTGGCCTACAAGTGGGGATTTTATCGGCCATTGGCTAAGACAGTGGCGGATAGATATGAGGGGGGGTCAATTTTACTGCCGGAGAGAACAGATTTTTTAGTTTACTCTTTGGTTAAATACAATGGGATTGAAGGTAAGAATTTTATCGGTCAGATGTTTGGGCCGTTTTTCTATATTGAGGGGGATGCTTTTGCTGACTGGGAGGAACATAGGCCGACAGTAGAGAAGTTTTTTAAAGAAAATGATATTCGTTTGATGGTGTTGGATATAAAGTATGATGAGGAACCTGTTTATTTGAAGTTAACGGAACAGGAGCCGGGTTGGTTTACCCATATAGATAGTTTTGGTGAAGGTAAGGTGTATCGAGTGCATATAGAATGAGTTTTGATGACTCAGGGACGATATGGGGGGTAGAAAAAGCAAGGTTGAGCCCTAATTATATCCAGGCATTGAAGTTGGGGTGGTGTTTAAAAGATTTAGAGGGAGTTAAGGGTAAGGTGTTGGATTTGGGCTGTGGTGGCGGGGGGATGGCTAAGGCAATTAAGCATTATCGACCAGATCTTGAAGTAGTGGGGGTAGATATTGCTAAAGAGGCAGTTAGAGAGGTTAAAAAAGATGATGGAGGAGTTGAGTTTGTGGTGATGGACGCAAAAAAGTTAAGATTCAAAGATAATAGTTTTTCTGCAGTGGTGAGTTTTGATGTGTTGGAGCACATAAAAGATGTCAAGCTGGTTTTAAAAGAGGCATATCGAGTGTTAAAACCGGGTGGGGTGTTTCATAATTTTGTGCCGCTTGAAGGGCAGTCAGCAACGCTATATTGGTTTTTGAAAATGTTTGGTTGGAAGGGTAAAAAAATGGCTGGGCATATAAATGTTTTTGATGAAAAAAGTTTAAGCAGATTGTTGAGGAAAACAGGTTTTAAAATAAAGAGCAAGAAGTTTGGTAACCATTGGTTTTATCAACTGATGGATATGATTCATCATACGAGCTGGCAGGTTTTAGGGAAAAGGCCGGTGAGGCAGAAGCCTTTGTTGGTAATGAAGGTAATAGTAGCGCCGATGTTCTTTTTAGAGTCAAGGTTGTTGGCAGGAGTTAGTGGCGGAGCGGTTAGTCTGGGAGTAGTTAAATGAAAAAGAAACTAAAGATTGCTTATGTTCATATGTCATTTGTTTACTCTGGCGGAGGGGAGAAGCTGGTGATTAAGGAGGTAGAGTGGTTGAAGAAAAGAGGCCATAAAGTTGATTGTTTTTCGCCGATTGTGTGGGAGGATCGGTGTTTTCCAGAGTTAATAAAGAAATTAAAGGTGAAGGAGTTGCTGCCGGGGTTTTCTTGGCTTTATCGAAAGCTGCAGATGAATACGATGATATATTTTTTGGCTTTGTTGGCGCCGATTTTAGCCTGGAGATTGAGAAAGTATGATGTGTTGATATCCGAGCATGAGCCAGGTTCTTGGTTTTGCTTTGTAACCTGGAGATTGTTTAAGGTGCCGTATGTGCTTTATTTAGCCCAACCAACAAGGCTTTTGTATCAGCGAAAGATTGATCGAGATGTGGGGTTGCAGCTGAACAGACCAATGCGATTGTCGTTGCTGTTGGGTCGGATATTACGGCCAGGGTTATTTTTGCTGGATAAGAGAGTGATGGAGTCGGCGGCGTATGCGGTGGCTAATGGTAGGCATAGCCAGAAGGTGATTGAGTCTATTTATGGGATAAAGACAGGGAATTGTCCGGCTGGGGCAGAAAGGGTAAAGGCGAGGTCTGAAAAGAGGGAAAGGAGGAAAGGCGGGGACTATATTTTACTGACTAATCGTCATGTGCCGCAAAAGAAGTTTGAGTATGCTATAGAGATGATGAAAATACTTAAGGTTAAGTTTCCGGGATTGAGACTGATGATTACTGGCGGAGAGACAAGGTATACTAAGCAGTTGCGAGAGTTGGTGAGGAAGTATGATTTAGAGAAAGAGGTGGTGTTTGTTGGTTATGTGAAGGAGAGAGAGATGAAGAGCTGGTATGAAAAGGCGATAGTTTATGTTTATACTGCACCTGAGGAAGATTTTGGGATGGGAGTAATTGAGGCGATGGCAGCAGGTATACCAGTGATAGCTTGGGATTCGGGTGGTCCGGCTTATACAGTAATAGATGGCCAGACTGGTTTTTTGATTGAGCCTTATAAAGTTAAGGTGATGAGAGAGATGGTGGAGAAGTTGTTAAAAAACAAACGACTGAGAGAAAGGATGGGGAAGGCTGGTCAAGAGCGGGCCAAGCAGTTTACTTGGGAAAAGCATGGTCGGTGTTTGGAAAAATATTTAATAAAAGCGAGCAAAGTGACATAATGAAGTTAAGATGAAGTTTAAAAAGGTAGGCAGGATTTTAGGGTTGGTGGTGATAAGTTTGGCAGTGTTGGGGGTTTATTTAGCAGCTAGCTATGTGTTGGGGGGAGAGTATTTGGTTAGGATTAAGGGCAGCGACACACCGGCATTTATTGATAGGGTGATGCAGAGGGAGCAGAATTTTCCTAAATATACTTTTTGGAATTACAAAGAAGGAGCAGGGGTGGGATTAAATGATGTTTATCCGCCTTTAACCCAGACAGTAATTGTAGTATTGTCAAGGGTAAGTGATATAGGGATTGTTTCTTGGGTAAAGATATTGGGGTTTTTATCAATACCGTTATTTGCTTGGGGGATATATTTATTTGTTTTAATCAGGTTACGGGTATGGGTGGTGGGGTTTTTAGGAGGATTTTTCTATATCTTGTCTCCGATAGCCTATACCTGGCTGTATGGTTGGGGATTTTTTGCTGAATCAGTGGCGATGGTGTGGTTTCCGCTTTTTATGCTGGTGATTGATGGCTGGTTAAAGCAAAGACTGGAAGGGAAGAAAGGGTTTAAAGAAAGAATATATTTTGGGTTAGCAGGGTTAATTTTGGCTTTGACTTTGTTGTCACATCCAATGGTGTTTTTAGGCAGCGTGATGTTTATGGGAGTTTATGGGGTGGGATTAGGACTTTGGAGTAAGAAAAAGAGGAAGGAGAGATTAAAAAAAGTAATTGGCGGAGTAGCAATGTTGTTTGGAGTAGCGATATGGTTAGCGGCTTTTTGGCTGGTGCCATACCAGGCTTATAACAAAATTGCCGGTCAGGGCAGGCCGCCGGGCGGCAGGAGAATTGAGGGGATTTATTACAATGATGTTGATTGGAAGCAGGTATTGTCTTTTATACCTCAAGAAGTGATGGATAGTGATACGGCGAGGCATAGGAATTTTTCTTTTCCTTGGGCATTGGCCTGGCTTTTACCGGCCGGAATGGTGATGGCAGTGGTGTTAAAGAGAAAGCGACTGGTAATAGCTTTTGGGGCAGCAGTATTGATGTTGTCACTGGGATTGTCAACTGAGATAGCCTGGTTTTTTGCCCGATTACCAATTTTAAGATATTTTGATAATTGGCGGACATTGGTTTATCCTTGTCGAGTGTTAATTCCAGTGATGGCAGCTTGGGGAATATATGGGGTGGTTTATTTAATTGTTTTTCCTTTTAAGTTTATTAAAAAACGCTGGTGGTTACGAGGGATTCGGGCCTTGATAGTGACAGGAATAGTGTTGGTAATAGCTGGAGGGTGGTTATGGTATTGGCGGCATCAACCAGGGGAAGCAGAGGATAGGATTAATTATGCTCGAGAGATGAGTGACTGCAATGTTTGGCGGACGTACAACCCGGCTTATTGTAAAAAGGGACCAGTGGGAATAGTGACTCAATTGCAGAACTGGGAAGAATGGAGGAATCCACTGAGTAAGGTAAGGGAAGAGAGGGTGATGGGTTTGGAAATGGAACGCTTTTTAAGAGAAATTCCCGGAGGTGATTTTTGGCGGATGCATGTGACTCGGAGAGGTGGGTGGGCAAGAATGGCGTCTCCATTTCTGAGTAAAAATACCGTCATTCATAGTTATGACAATTACAGTGTTCTAATGACAAGCCTGTATGCGGTTCAGGACGTTAATTTATATTCGCCAGATGATGATACTTATGCTGACAACCGGGCTACACCAGAGATAGCTAATTGGTTTGGGATGAAGTATTTGTTGCTGCATAGAGAAAAGGAGCAGGCAGATGAACTTAAGAAAGTGGGATTTAGAGAGGTGGGTGAAGGAATAGGTGAGTTGGCGCTTTTGGCTTTGGAGGGGGGAGAGCCGATTGTGGCCATAGATTCAAGGCCGCGGATATTGGTAATTGACAGAGCTGATCCAGATTTGAGGATTTATGATTTAGTGTTTCGTAAGGCACTGTTTAATATGGTTGATTATGACAGAGCGATGTTAATTCATGGCAAAGAGTATATGACTGACTATACTTTGGAGGAGTTAAAGCAGTTTGAGATGGTTTGGCTGTATGGTTATGAGTACAAAGGTAAGAAGGAAGAAGAGAAGGAAGAGGATCGGCAGAAGGCCTGGGGGTTGTTGGATGAATATGTTAAGGATGGAGGCAGACTGTTTATTGATACTGGTTGGCAGTTTACAGCAGCTGATTGGCAAGTAGATAAGACGGCTGAGTTTTTTCCGACAACTGATTTAAGCTGGAATGAGTTGGGTAAGGTAAGGGAGTATCGATTGAAGGGTGATTTAATAGAGATTGAAGGCGTAGAAACAGAGCGATTTAGGCCGCTGATTTGGGAAGAACGGGATTGGGGAGTGTCGACTGGTGAGGGGTTGAGAGACTGGGCTAGGCCGATTTTATTGGCTAAAGGCAGACCATTAATAGCTGGAGGAGACTATGGCAAGGGTAGGGTGGTTTGGTCAGGAATGAATATTCTTAACCATATTGATGGTTATGATTGGGACAATGAAGAGGTGAAGCTGATGAAGCGAGTGGTGGAGTGGCTGTTAAAGGGGGAGGAGCGGGATAAATTAGAGTTTGATAAAGATTATCTGGCCGAGAGAGTTAATCCTGATAGGGTGGAGTTTGAGTTTAAGAAGGGGGTAGGAGAGGGTTATGGTGTGTATTTTAAGGAAGCCTGGCATCCTTATTGGCGGGCTAAGCTGGTGTCAGGAAACAAGGAGGTGAAGTTGGAGATTTATAAAGCAGGGGCTGATTTTAAATACGTGTTTTTACCTGAAGTAAAGGTGGGAGATAAGCTAGTGCTTTATGTAAAACTACCTTGGTGGTACAAGTCATTGAGGTTGGTGTCAGCCATAGGCTTGGTAGGATTGTTGGTATATATGTTTAAGCCAGAATGGTTACCAAAGAGTTGGTTGAAAAAAAGTTGGCGAGGTTGGAAAAACAGGTTAAGGAAGGTTTGGGAAGATGAAGAAGAGTAGGCAGCGGATTGGAATAGTCAGGGGAGTGGTGCCTCGGTTAACCCAGGCGGAGTATGCGAGTAGTTTTAGCCAGTTAAAGCCGGTGTTTATTAGTTCCAAGGGTGGTAAAGAGTTAAGAGAGCTGGTAAAGAAGAAGAAACTGGAGTGGAGAGAGCTGGAGTTAGAGAATGTCTATGGATTTGATCCAGTTAAGTGGGTCAAGGGTAAGCAGACACATCAATCATGGGTGAGATTAAAGAATTTTAGAGAGGCGGTTAAGGATTTGAAGGTATTAGAAGTGCATGAGTTGTATTTTTTTGATTCAGGGCAGGCAGTGGAGGTGGCTAAGGAGATGGGGATATTGGTAATAGCAGAGGTGTGGACGAGTTTGGCAGAGCATCTGGCTTACAAGCTACCGCCGTATAGCTGGGTGGCAAAGAAAGTGATTAAAAGCGCAGATTTGTTGGTGGCCAGGAGCAAGCGGGCAAAGAAAGCTTTGTTAAAGCTGGGAGCGGAGGAGAAAAAGATTAGGACGATATATTATGGAGTTAATTTAAGGCGGTTTTATCCAAGAAAAACAGAAAGAAAAGATAAGGAGCTGAGAGTTTTGTTTGTGGGCAGGTTGGATAAGTTTAAGGGAGTAGATTTGCTGCTTAATATTTGGGAAGAGGTGATGAGCAAGGAACCAAGAGCTAGGTTGTGGTTGGTGGGTGAGGGTAAGTTTTTTAAAAGAGCTAAAAAGATTAAAGGAATAAAGGTGTTTGGACAGGTAGAACACTTGAGATTGGCAGAGATATATCGACAAGTAGATGTGTTTGTGTCGCCAACAAGAGATATTTATTTAGGTCCTTTTAAGTGGGCAGAGGAGTATTTTTCTCATACTTTAATGGAGGCTCAAGCGTGTGGGTTAGCGGTAGTAGCAACTCGTTGTGGGGCGATTGAAGAAGAGATAGGGAAGAATAATTGGCTGGTGGAGCAGGATAATAAGGAGCAGTTGTTAGAGGCGTTAACTGATTGTTTAGGAGATGAGAAGCAAAGACAAACAGCAGGGAGAAAGAATCGGGAGAGGGCAGAGAAGCAGTATGATTTGAAAAAGCAGGTGAGGAAATTGGAAGCAGAGATAATGAAACTATGATGGTAAGGCTGATATTTTTATCCAGATGGTAGCATGTTAGATGGGTGAGGAAAGCTTTTAAGGGGGTGAAGGGGAGGGTGTTAGATATTGGGACAGGCAGTGGCGGAGTGGTAAGGGAGTGGATGAAAACAAGAGGTGATTTAGAGCTGGTAAGGGTGGATAAGGAGAAAAAAAAGGGTTGGCAGGTGGATGTGGTAGCTGATGGCAGAGATTTGCCGATGAAGGCTGAGGAGTTTGATGGAGTGATGATTTTGGATGTGTTGGAGCATGTGGAAAGACCAGAAAAAATGGTGAAGGAAGCGGTTAGGGTGTTTAAGAAAGGTGGAGTTTTGCATGTGACTGTGCCATTGGGAGGAGCTTGGTGGACAATAGATTGGTGGTTAAGGAAACTGTTTAAGGTTGATTGGGTAAAGGAGACGATTGGGCATATTAATAAGTTTGAGCTAAAAGAAGTGGAAGAGATGTTAAAGACTCAAGGATTGATAATTGAATGGAAGCGGTTCAGCCATCATTGGCTGTATCAGCTAGGAACAGCAGTGTATTTCTGGTATTTAAGCAGAAAGCCAAAGAAAGAGTTGAAAGCAAAGGGGAAGTATTGGCTGCCGGTGCCTGGGTGGATGAGGCTAGGGATAGGTTTGTTTGGCTGGCTAACAGTGGTGGAGTCTTTAGTTTTGTCTAGAATTCCAGGCAGAGAGGTGCATATTACCGCGAGGAAGATGGAGAAATAAATAGGGAGAAGGTAAGGAGCTTAAAGCCATACATCTCTCTTTACAATGTAAGGTTAATATTGTATAATCCGTACATCTATGGAAGTTGGTAAGTTAATTGTTCAGCCAGGAGGTTATAGGGCTTTTATTCCAAGTAAAATTCCTATTCCGTGGCCTTTTCCGATGGATGGAGAGCTTATTAGATTGTTAAATGATGCGAGTTTAAGCCTAGGGAAGCTTGATGGAATTACCCAGATATTGCCAGACTTGGACTTTTTTATTTTTATGTATGTTAGAAAAGAAGCTGCTTTATCCACAGAGATTGAGGGTACTAGAGCAACTATGATTAACTCGATTGAGGCAGAGTTGAAACTCAAACCGGATTTACCAGATGATGTGGATGATATTTTACACTATATTAAAGCAATGAATCATGGTTTAAATCGATTAGCTTCTCTGCCTTTGTCTTTAAGGTTAATGAGAGAAGTTCATAAGGTATTAATGACAGGCGCTAGAAGTACGCATCCATCTACTCCAGGAGAGTTTAGGGAGTCTCAGAACTGGATTGGGGGGACATCTCCTGGTACAGCTCGTTTTGTGCCACCACCAGTTCATGAAATGAATAAGGCATTGGGTGATTTTGAAATTTTTTTAAAAAAAGAGAAAGATATACCTCCACTTATAAAAACTGGGGTTATTCATTCCCAATTTGAGGCGATTCACCCTTTTCTTGATGGGAACGGTAGGGCTGGGAGGTTGTTGATCACTTTTTACTTATGTGAACAGAAAATTCTTGAAAAACCAGTGTTATACCTTTCTGAATTTTTTAAGAAAAATAGAGATCTTTATTTTGATCTTTTACATAACTATCATAATAAAGGAGATGTTTTGCCGTGGCTAAGGTTTTTTCTAGAAGGAGTTAATGAAGTTGCCAAGAAAGCAATCGAAACTTCAAGGAAGATAAATTTATTAAGAAAGGAAGATGTTGAGAAGGTACAGAAGATGGCAAGATCATCTGAGGCGATGTATAAGGTTTTAGATAAATTATATGAGCTACCAATTGTTAATGTGAAGACTGTTCGGCGATGGACTGGATTGGCTAGGTCTAGCGCAAATGAACTAGTAGAGAGACTTGTAAAGATTAAAATCTTACAGCAAAGAGATAGGGGGTCACATTATGCAAGGGTGTTTGAGTATAAAAAATATTTAGATTTATTTGTTGTAGATTAATGTTGCAAAATTTTTTGTTTGTATGCCTTACATTGGTTAGCAAGATGTAGGGAGATATAGTGTTTAGTAGTAATTTCTTGAGGGGACTAGCGTAGCCTAAGCTTTTAGAGCAAGGATAAGGGTGAGTGTGGGTTGGAAGGGGGGTTTGGTTTTGTCGAGGAATTGTTTGAGGCTGGGGGGTTTGGTAGTGCGCTGGAAGATGATGTTGAAGTGGGGTTTGATGAGGGCTAGAAGTTGAGCGAGAACGCAGCGTGGTCGACTGAACGAAGTGAAGGAGAAGTGATTGCTAATCTATTCTAATTTCCGAGAAATTCGTCTTGAAATTTTTTAACCCATTTAATCATACTTTCAACATCATCTTTTTTTACTTCTTTGAATTCACCGTGATCTGCCTTATTTCGTAAATCCGCCCAAGCTGTAATTTGTTTTTGTTTGAGCTTGTTGTAAATTTCAGCTTTGACTAAGGCAACATTAAGAATTTCGATACCTGGTTTTTCAGGTGTTTCTATCTGGTTAGTCTCACAAATTCTTCGAAGACTATCTTCTAACACAGCTCCTGAAAGAGAAGCTGCTGCAACATGATAATTTTTGGAGAATAATTCTTCTACTTGATCAATAAAATCACCTAAAATCTCAGCACTAACTAAAGCTTTTAAGTCAAAAAGAAATCCTTCGGAGTAGTCGGCATAAGCAGCCTCCAAGATACCAACACACATAGGGAAATAAAGTGGCCTGTTGCTCATTTCCTTATCCTTAGCAATGTTGATCATCTCAAGATAGTGTGGACTTTGCTTGCCACAAACACGTAGTAATAGGTTTGTTGCTTCAGATCTGAATCTGAGATAGTCAACATTCGATGGCCATTGTTGCAAGCCCTCACTTGCCGAGTATCCACAACTCCGAAGAATTTCTTGTCCATTTGACAGAAGCTTCTCGAATTTTTGTTTTATTTTTTCTTGGATTTCCATAATTATTTAGCGATCATTTTGTCTAACTACTGTTTATGCGAAATGTGGTTGTATTATACCTTAATCTTTAGGAGTAAGAATAAGGCTGAGGGTGGGTTGGAAGGGGGGTTTGGTTTTGTCGAGAAATTGTTTGAGGCTGGGGGCTTTGGTGGTGCGCTGGAAGATGATGTTGAAGTGGGGTTTGACTAGATTGAGGAGTTGTTTTTGGGTAAAGGTGTGGGGGTGGGCGGGATCTCGATTGATAGATTTTTTGAAGATGTGGGTGATAAGAATGAGATGACCGGATGGTTTGAGAGTGCGGTGGATTTGGGTAAGGACTTGTTGGGGATGGTCAGTATGGTCAAGAGTGTTGGAACAGAAGATAAGGTCAAAGAAGTTGTTTTTGTAAGGCAGGTTTTCGGCAGTGCTGGTGGTGATGTTAAAGCGCTTAGGGTAGGGAAGGAGTTTCTGGTATTGGTCAGCTAAAGGATCAATCCCATAGAGTTTGCCTGAGAAACAGTAGAGAACAGTGCTGATGCCACAGCCAATATCAAGAATTTTAGTGTTTTTAGTGGGTTTGGTGAGCTTGAGGATAGCTTTTAGATGGCGATGTTTGGCCCAGTAGTTAGTGATGAGAGCTTTGATGTTTTGAGTTTTAAATTGCTTAGCCCAAAGTTGCTGAAAGATGAGTTCTGCCTGGTGTTTGGTGAGAAATTGGGAAAGAAAAATGTCTAGGCCGAGACGACGAGCCAGATTTTTAAGTGGTTTAGGGGTGTAGAGAATGAGGAATTTGATCATGGGTTTTTTTTGGCAGTGATGATTAGGCTTTTGGCAAAGATGGGGGAGAGGAGGCGGCTAAGAATGGACTCGGTTTTGATGAGGAGGTTAAGAGAGGCTTTGGAGTTAGCACTGACATAGAGATTGTCAGGCAGGAAGCGAAGAGGGATGAGTTTGATGTGGCTAAAGCCGAGACTTTTGAGCTGGCGAGAGAGTTTAAAGGGATTGATTAAGCGGGTGAGGTGTTTTTGGGAAGATAAAAGTTGGCCAAAGAAGGAGACAGAAAAGCTGCTGGGAATTTCGATGATGAGCAGGCCGTTGGGTTTAAGCATGCTGGCCATTTGTTTTAGTTGTTGAGAGTAACGGGGATGATATTTTATCTGCCTAAAGCTTAAGACGGCGTTAAGATTTTTTGGCAAGCGGGTGGAGGGAGTGAGGAGAATGGTTTTAAGACTTTTGAGTTTAAGTTGGTTGGTTTGAGTCAGCATTTTTGGAGAAATATCCAAGCCTAAGTAGGTTTTGGGGTGAAGCTGGCTGATTAAATGTTTGGCTAAACGGGCTCTGCCAATGCCAAATTCTGCTATAGAGAGAGATGGTGTGATGTCTTTTAATATACTAGTAAGAATGGTTTTTTCCAGTTGGTTAGTGTGTTTGGTGGCTAGGCTTTGGTTGAACCAGGAACCATAGTCTTTGGCCCAGTGATCAAAGAATTCCTGGGTGGAGGAAGAGGTTTGGATGAGAGGGAGGAAGTGATTTTGGTAAATAGTAGAGAAATTGGCTTGATCTTTGACGGTTTTTTGGGCTTGAGTGGTGAGTTTTTTTCTAAGCTGGGGATGGGATAAAAGGACTTGGATTTGTTTGGTCAGAGATGATTGGCTAAGGTTGGTGAATTTAAGACAGTTGGAGTTGGGTTTGAAGATAGGGTCAGTGATGAGAGAGGAGATGATAACAGGAAGGTTTAGAGCCATGGCTTCAATGACTGTAGCTGGTCGGTTGACGATTTGGTGGTAAAAAGAGTAAGGGCCGATAAAAATATCGGCTTGTTTTAGGGTAGAGAAGTATTGGTTGTTAGAGAGGCGACCAAGGTGATAATGATAACTGTGGTTAGGCAGAGTCTGGAGTTGGTTGAGGATGATTTTAGTGTCTGAAGCGGGTAGGAGAAGGAGGATGAGTTTGAGGCGGGGGTGGGTTTTTTGGAGAGATTTGAAGGTTTTGATAAGAAGAGGTAGGCCTCGGCCTTTCAGGGCAGTGCCAGAGTAGATAAGCCATTTTTGGTGGGGTTTTTTAAGGAAAATGGGTTTGGCTTGAGAGTTGAATTTGATAGGTTTTAAGGGGGTGGGAAGTAAACGGGTGGAAATGGATAAAGACTGGGGTTTAAACTGATTAAGACTGGCTTGGTCAGGAAAGACTAGTTGGGAGAGATGATGGGTTTTGGTGAGTAAGCGGTAGAAAGGATGGAGGTTTAGAGTAGAGAGAAAATAATAGAGACTAAAAGGATAGGGTGGTGAGAGGCGGTTTCTGTTTAAGTAGATGGTTTTAGGGATTGAAGGAGGCAGGAGGAGGAGAGTATAGATAAGGGCTGATAAGTAATTGGCAACTATATATATGTGGTCGGGTTTGAGGTTGAGTTTAATTGACTGGAGAGGGGTGAGGATAGAGATAGAGTAGTGAGGATTTTTTTTAAGCTGGTTTAGAAATAGATGCCATTGTTGTTGGGGTTCGTGATGTTTTTTGGAGTTGAATTCGGGAATGACGAAAACAAGCTTTTGAGGATTAATTTTCATGATTAAGTTGAGTATACTGTAAATGTATGGGGTTACAGAAGAAGGGCGATAAAAAAAAGATGTTGGGGAAAGGAATAAAGTGGGGAGGGAAGCTGGTATTACATATAGTGGCTTTGGTGATTTTGATGGTGTTTCTTTGGATGCAGATGAAGGACTGGGTGTATCAGGACAAAAAAGCGGGTGATGTTCGTCAGTTTGTGCATTATACGGTTTACCAGAGAGAGCATATGGGTTTACCGGTGACTAGCTGGGATCATTTATGGCATAAAGGAGCCCCGCGGACTCTAGATACTGTCTGGGTGCCTCATTATCTGGTGCAGCCGGTGGTGAGCTGGATGGGTTTAGAAAGAGCAGTCTGGCTGTTTCCAGTAGCGGCTTTAGGGGGGCTGTTGTGGTTTAGTTATTTATTGTTTTTTGAGGTGAGTGGTAGTTGGTTGGTAGCAATGGGATTAATGGTACCGATGGTGATGAGTAAGGGGTTGCATGCAGCCTTGACTGTAGCCGGGATAGTGACTTCGTCGATCTCGCAAATGTTTTTGCCAGCCCAGCTTTATTTTGCGGCTCGGTTTTATTATCGGGGTGGTAAAAAGAATTTGGTGGCGGCTGGAGTGATGGGGGCTTTGGGAATATATATGCATGGATTGACAATGTCGTTTTTCGGTTTGCTGCTAACAGGCTTGTTTATTTTGCTAGCAACTAAAGGCAAGGAAAAGCTGATATCAAGGAGAACAGTTAGAAATGCAGCTTTGTTTTCATTGACTGTTTTAACTGTAGGGGGATTGGCTTTTTGGCCGGCATTTTTCCATAGCTTTACTGGTGGAGCCCAGTCAGCTATGGCTTTGGGTAATGTGAGTGAGATAAGGCCTTATCTAGAGATGTGGGGGGATATAGCGGGGATGATAGATGTAAGAGTGTGGTGGGGTTTGGGGATTGGGGCAGTGGTAGGGTTAGTGGCGTGGGTAATGAACCGGCGGCAGAAGAAAGCAGGGCTAAAAAGAGACAGACTGACGGCTTATTTAGTGCTAGCTGGCTTTATTAGTTTGTGGTGGTTGAGTTATTTTTATGGAGTAAATCCATATTTCTTCTTTTTCTTTCCCTTAAGGATTTTTTGGGTGATACCAGTAATAGGGTTGTTATTGGCCGCAGCTTTACTGAGGCCATTGAGCATTAAGCTTGATTGGAAGAAGTTGCTGGTGCAGTTGGTGGTTTTTGGAGTCTTAGCCAGCGGGGCCTTAGGGCTGGTGCAGGGTTTGGATATTAGGGGGTGGAAAGCTGAGTTTAAAGAGTGGCAGCCAGTAGATTTGGTGGCTGAGGCAGAGGAGAAGGTGGCAATGATAAGTCAACTGGTTGATCTAGATGATTGGAATCAGCGGTTGTGGACTTTGGATAGTGGTTTAAATTTGCAGTGGAGCTTGGTGTCAAACACGCCTTTGACTGATGGCTATTTTCATTTTGCCACTAAACAATCGGCTTTGTGGGAAGGATGGGCCCATGGAGTGCTATCTAGCGGGGGTTGGGAAAGCCAAGCCATACCGCGAGAGATAATAAAAAAGCAGGCTAAGTTTTTTATTGATTGGTATGGGATTAAATTTTTAACAGGTAGTGAGAGAAAGACAGACTTTTTCGCCATATCTGGCTATTTTAAACAAAAAAACAATCCTTTGGTGGGAAAGCGGATAAGCTGGGATGAAAAGAATCTGCCGGATGATGCAAAAGGGAGGATGGTGTTAGAGATAAAGGACGAGTTTACTTCAGGAGTAATGGAGCCGGTAGGGGTAACGGTGGTGGGGTTTATAGGCAGTGATGGGGGCTATCGGTCATTTTTATTAAATTTAGCCACACTGGGTATAAATACGTCGAGGTTGGTGGTGGTGCGTTTGGGGGGAACGATGTCGGCCTTGGATAATAAGGCTCTAGCATTTCTTGACGGGGTAGTGATTAATGAACAAAGAAAGGGATTGCTTGACGGACTAGGATGGGCGAGGTTAAAGAAGTTTGTGGAAGAAGGGGGTAAGGTGTGGATTGAGACAGGAGGAAATTCGATTATGCGAGCTAAAAGAAGTTTGCCGGCTGTGTTTCCTCTGAAGAGGACCGAGTTTGGAGGTTTGGGGAGGGAGTGGCAGCTGACGGGTGAGTTGGCAGAGGTGGTGAAGGTGGAGAGTTTGTCGCCTTTGGAGTTTGGGGATGATGTGTGGCAGATTTCATATGCTGAGGAAGACCAGTTGAGAGAGGATGCAAGAGTGTTGTTAGCTCAGGAGGGTAAGCCAATTGCAGTGGAAAGAGAGTTGGGTCAGGGTAAGGTGTTGTGGTCAGGATTAAACTGGTTTTACAGGCAAGAGGCTTATAGAAAGGATGGCTTGAATGAGGTGGTGCCAGTCAGGATATTTATTGAGAGATTATTTGGAGATTTGGAGGAGATGTCGATAGGAGCAGTGAGAGAGTTTGTTGGGCCGGGGGAGGCCAGGTTGAGAGGTTGGGGCTTATCAGGAGTGGTGTATAAATACACTAAGTGGCCGGGGTGGACAGCTTATGTAGAAGCTGATGGTAAAAAGGAAAAGCTGAAGATATATACAGCTGGTCCGGAATTGATGTATGTAGCGGTGCCTGAAGAGATGAGGGATAAGCAAGCGGAGGTGGGGTTTGAGTATAAGGGGTCAGCGATTGATTGGTTGTCTTTGGGGATAACAATGGCGGCAATTGGGGTAGTGGGAGTTTATTTAGCTACCGGGCGGGTGGTGTTACTTAAGCAAATTAAGAAGAGGTTTAAAATGAAAGCTAAGAAGGTATGAAAAAAAAGTGGTGGCATAGGTTGGTTAGTTTTGTCTTAGGTGGGATAGGCCATTTGGTGGCTTTAATGACCTTGACTGGAGTGTTTTGGTTTAAATTGCAGGAGTGGGTTTATAGTGGAGGGATAGGAGGCGATTTTGCCCAGTTTATACATTATGTGGTTTATGAAAGAAGGCATATGGGGTTTCCGATTAGTTCTTGGAATCATATATGGCATAAAGGGGCGCCGAGGATATTGGATACCAGCTGGCTACATTTTTATTTAATTCAGCCATTGATTGATGTGGTGGGAGTAGATAAGTCGATCTGGTTATATCCAGCCCTAGCTTTATTAGGGGTAGTGTTGTTCAGTTATTTCTTGTTTTATGAAGCCAGTCGGAGTCGATTAATAGCTTTAGGGTTGGCAGCGGTGGTGGCGATGAGTAGGGGGTTGCATACAGCGGTGACATTTATTGGGATGGGGACTTCAGCAATTTCCCAGATGTGGTTACCAGCTCAGCTATATTTTGCGGCTCGGTTTTACAATCGGGGAGGTTATAAAAACCTGGTGTTGGCAGCAGTGATGGGAGTATTGGGGATCTATTCTCATGGATTGACAATGGGCTTTTTTGGGTTGTTGCCGACAGGGTTGTTTATTTTATTCAGCCTTAAGAACAAGGAAAGATTTATTAACAAGCGGACGATTAAGAATGCGGCTTTGTTTACTGGAGTGGTTTTGAGTGTGGGAGCGTTGGGATTCTGGCCGGGATTTATTACCAATGCTTTTACAGGAGGGGGCCAGGCGGCGATGGGGTTTGCTACGGAGAATAGAGCTTTAGCTGAACCTGAAATCCTAGAGAATATGATAGAGGTGACAGATCCTGGTTTGTGGTGGGGGTTAGGGATAGGCCTAGTAATAGGATTAGTGGTTTGGTTATGGCGAAGGAAGAATGAAAAGAGGCATCAAAGAATAACTCCATATTTAGCGGTGGGTGTCTTTATATTTGCCTGGTGGACGAGTTATTACTTTGGGCTTAATCGATTTATTGAGTTGTTTTTTTCTTGGCGGATTTTTTGGACAGTGCCGGTGATAGGAGGGATGGTGGCGGCAGCGCTTTTGCGACCATTATCAGAGAGGATTAAACTTAAAAATTTAGCGGTGAGACTGGGAGCATGGTTGGGCTTGAATGGGATTAAGTTGGCGATTTTACTGGTGGTGGCAAAGAGTGTCTTAGGGGTGATGGGAGAAGTGGATGTGAGGGAATGGTTAGTTGAGTTTAAGCAGTGGAAACCAAGGAATGTGAAGGCTGAAACGGATAGGTATTTTAAGTCGGTGTTTGAATTGGTTGATGTAAATGATTGGAATCATCGGTTGTGGACTTTGGATTGGGCTTTTAATCAGAAATGGTCGGTGGCGAGTGATATGCCTTTGTCTGAAGGGTATTTTCACTTTGCTACCAAGCGGTCGGTGCTATGGGAGGGGTGGGCCAGCGGGATATTTACAGGTGCGACTTGGGAGCATGAAGATACGACTTGGGAGGTGAATGAGAATCAGGCTAAATTTTTTATTGATTGGTATGGAATTAATTCGCTATGGGTTTGCTCGCAAGGACATAGTTATTGCGCGATATGGGAGTATTTTAAACAAGAAGACAGTGCTTTAATTGATAAGAGGTTGGTAGTAAAAAGTCCGGCTGGATTAATAGTAACTGTTAAAGACGAATATGTTTCAGGAATAGCAGAGCCAGCAGCAGGAGAGGTGATTGGCTTTGTGGGGAGTGAAAGTGGCTATCGAGGGTTTTTGTTGAGTTTAGCGACGCTGGATCTTAATACTTCTCGGATGGTGGTGTTGCGTTTGGGAGAGTCGGTGAGAGCATTGAGTGATGGGGTGTTGGCGGATTTAGATGGAGTGGTGGTTTATGATCAGCGTAAGGAGAGCTCGTTTGAAGGGATGGTTTGGGAGAGATTGAGGCGGTTTGTGGAAAAGGGAGGCAAGGTGTGGCTGGAAACAGGGGGGAATTCAATCATGAGAGCTAAAGATAAGTTGCCAGGGCTGTTTCCAATTGAGGGGACAGAGTATGGTGATTTGGGCAGAAGTTGGCAGTTAGGAGGGGATTGGGCAAGGGAGATTGAGACGGGGAAGTTAAAGCCGTTGGTGTATGGCGAGGATGTATGGCAAATGTCTTATGCCCAGGATGAGGGAGTGAAGGAGGGAGCTAAGGTGGTTTTAAGGCAGGATGGTCATCCGGTAGGGGTGGCAATGGATCTGAAGAAGGGAAAGGTGTTGTGGACTGGGGTAAATTGGTTTTTCAGACAGGAGGCTCATAAAGAAAATGGATTAAAAGAGGCTCAGCCAGTAAAGTTAATGCTGGAAAAGATGTTTGATGATTTAGATAAACAGGTAGCTGAAGCAGAGGTGGAGTTTATCAGGCCAGAAGAGACGAAGGTTTGGGGTAAGGGATTTAAAGGAGTGGTGTATAAATACACTAAGTGGCCGGGGTGGACAGCTTATGCTCAGGCTGATGGTAAAAAGGAAAAGCTGAAGATATATACAGCTGGACCTGAATTGATGTATGCCTCAGTACCTAAGGAGATGAGAGGTAAAGAGGTAGAGGTAAGGTTTGAGTACAAAGGGCCAGTGTTTGACTGGATATGCTTGGGGATAACGGTGATAGGGATAGGGATAGTAGGAGTTTATTTAATTACCGGCAGAGTGATGTTGCCAAAGCGGTCAAGGAGAAAAGGAAAGGGTAAGGAGAAGAAAACATCTATTAAAAGCTGGTGGGATGATGAAGATTAGGTTTACGGTACTGGTGCCTGCCTATAATGAAGAGGCTAATATAGCTAATTTGTTAGCTTCGATAGTCAAGCAGAAGTTGTTAGTGGGGCAATTGGAGAAGATAGTGGTGGTGGCTTCAGGCTGTACTGATGAGACTGAGAGGATAGTGGGAGAATGGATTAAAAGAGATAAAAGGATAAAGCTGTTAAGACAGAGAAGGAGGCAAGGCAAGGCAGCAGCGATTAATTACTTTTTATCTAGAGATAAAAGCCGGATAGTGGTGATGACAGGCGGTGATGTGGTTTTGGAAAGGGGTTGTTTAGAGGCTTTGGTAAAGCAGTTTTTAGATGTGGAAGTGGGAATGGTGGGAGCCAGGATTAGGTCGGTTAATAAGGCTGAGACGTTTCTGGGTTGGGCTAATAAAATGATTTGGCGGTTGCATGATCAAATGGCTCGGGATAATCCACGGTTGGGTGAGATAACGGCTTGGAGAAGAGTGTTTAAACAATTACCTAAAGAGACGATTTGTGATGAGGCAGAGATAGAGATGTTGGTGAGAGCTAAGGATTTGAGGTTGGTGTATGAACCAGAGGCAGTAGGGTATAACCGAGGGCCGGTAAAGTGGAGAGAGTATTTAGGCCGGCGGAGGAGTATTCATGTAGGGCATATGATGATAAAAAAGAGGTGGGGAAGGGTAGTGGAGTCGGAAAGGCCAGGACTTTTATTAAAGTATTTGATTAAGGAGATGAAGATTGATAAGAGGCGGAAGAGCTGGTATCTGGGGTTGGTTTTAGTGGAGGTTTGGGTTAAATTGTTAGCTATGGTTGATTATTGTTCAGGTAAGAAAGAGATGGTTTGGCCGATAGCTAAGTCAGCGAAAAAGGAGATTAAAATTAAATGAAGCAGTATGCAGAGTTTTTACCCAGAGTGGTGAAGCGGAGCGGAATGCCGCTTTACTTGCTTTTGTATGTGACTGGTCGGTGTAATCTGAAGTGTGAGCATTGTTTTTATTGGCGAAACTTGAATAAGGGGAAGAAAGAGTTGAGTTTAGAGGAGATGGAGAAGATATCTAAAACAATGGGGCCGTTGTTATGGCTGGCTTTGACTGGCGGAGAGCCGTTTTTGCGAAATGATTTAGCTAAGATAGTCAGGCTGTGGGTGAAGAATAATCAGGTGAGGCATATTTCGATTCCAACTAATGGGGTGTTTACTGACAGGATTGTTAAGCAGGTGAAGCAGATGCTGAAGGAAAATCCAAAGACAACTTTTTCAATTACAGTCTCTTGTGATGGGTTGGAAAAGATGCATGACAAGATTAGGGGGATGAAAGGGGCATTTAAGGCCATGAAAAGGACGGTCAGGGAGTTAAAGAAGTTGAAGAGGGGGTATAAGAACTTGGGGGTGGGTATGGTGATGACCTTTACCAGGACTAACCAGGAGGTGTTTGGTGAGGCTTATGAGCATTTGCGGGATAAGCTGAAGCCGGATGAGATCTTTATTAATCTGATCAGGGGTGAGCCAAGAAAGCCTAAGACAGCTAAGGTAGATATGGGGTTGTATAAAAGGGCAGTGGAGCAGAAGATGGAGGATGTAAAGACAGGGAAGTTACCATATTATGGTTTTGGGTTGATGGGTAAGGTGGCGGCTGCTAGGGATGGGGTGATGCATGACAAGATAGTCAAGTACAAGCAAGGGAAAGACAGATACTTGGCTTGCTTGGCTGGCAGGCTGTCA
>Ga0209976_10000373_pt1 | contig 31173 bp, 35 predicted proteins | sample SumtaG_FD_182806 | JGI IMG/M metagenome (GOLD analysis project Ga0209976, IMG submission 182806) | Deep subsurface microbial communities from Indian Ocean to uncover new lineages of life (NeLLi) - Sumatra_00157 metaG (SPAdes) (version 2) | ecosystem: Environmental > Aquatic > Marine > Oceanic >...
TAGGGCCGCATCGGGATGATTTTATGTTTATTGCTCAAAGGAAAGGTAAGTTGAAAAAAGATTTGGGAATATATGGCTCAAGAGGGGAGCAGAGAATGGCGGTGTTAGCGATTAAGTTAGCAGAGCTAGAGTTTGTTAAGCTAAAAACAGAGTCAAAGCCGGTGTTGTTATTGGATGATATTTTTTCTGAATTAGATCATGAGCATAGAGATGAGGTGTTGAATTTGTTAGAGAAACAACAGACAGTGGTGACGACAACTGATGAGCATTTGATTCCCAGTAAATACAAGAAAAAGGTGGAAATGGTGAGGTTAGGATGAGGATATATGAAGACTGGTTGAAAATTGAGGAGATGGAGTATAAAGTATTAGCATCTAATAAGTTAGAAGAGTGAGGGGTAGTTATGACAAAGATTAAAAAGGTAGAAGCAATAGAAGTTTTAGATTCGAAAAGCAATCCAACAATAGAGGTTAAGGTTCAGACTACAGATGGACATATAGGTTGGGCAGCAGTACCGTCTGGAGCGTCAACTGGGACAACAGAGGCTTTGGAAATGAGAGATGGAGATAAAAAGAGATATGGAGGCAAGGGAGTATTAAAAGCAGTTAAGAATGTTAATACTAAGATTGCAAAGGCAGTAAAGGGAATGAAGGTAGATAATCAGAGAGGAATTGATAAGAAAATGATTGAGCTTGATGGAACTGAGAATAAGAGTCGATTGGGAGGAAATGCAATTGTGGGAACTTCTATGGCAATTTGTCGGGCGGCTAGCTTAAGTAAAAAAGTGCCGCTTTATAAATATTTTGGTGGGTTGACTGGAAACAGAAAATTTGCTTTGCCTCAACCGCAGATTTTGTTATTAGAGGGAGGCAAGCATGGTAATTGGTCAACGGATTGTCAGGAGTATTTTGCAATTCCTAAGCCAGGAGAATTTGCTAACTTTAGTGAAATGATTAGGGCTGGGGCGGAGATGTTTCAGGCCTTGGGTAAGATTTTAGACAGTAAAGGTTATGCTACCGGAGTAGGGATGGAGGGAGCATATATGCCTAAAGAAATTAAATCTAATGAGGAGGCGTTTGAGTTAATTTTAGAAGCAATTAAGAAGGCTGGATATAAACCTGGCAAGGAGATGGTTTTGGGGATAGATGGAGCAGCAAGCGAGTTTTTTATAAAAGGCAAATATGTTTTAAAAAGCGAAGGCAATTTAAAATTAAAGCCAAGAAAGTGGACGGAGAAAGTAATTAAGTGGACGGAGAAATATCCAATTTGGTCATTGGAAGATATGCATGATGAAGGAGATTGGGAGGAGTTTGTATATTTAACTAGTCGGGTTGGTGATCGTTTACAGATTGTTGGAGACGATAATTTAACGACTAATGTTAAAAGGATTCAAAAAGCAATTGATTTAAAGGCTTGTAATAGTGTGTTGATTAAACTTAATCAGATTGGAACAGTAACTGAGACTTTAGAGGCAATTGAATTAACTGATAAAGCTGGATTTACCGGAGTGGTTTCTCATCGAGGTGGAGAGACTAATGATGATATGATTGCTGATTTGGTGGTGGGAACAACAACTAATCAAAGTAAATTTGGCGGTCCAGATAGAGGGGAAAGAGTGGCGAAGTATAATCGGTTGTTATGGATTGAGAAGGAGTTAGGAAAAAGAGCAAAATATTCAAACTGCTTTAAATAGTATGAGTAAAAAACAACAGGGGGTTGTTTTAGTAATAATGGATGGATGGGGATTGTCTGATCGGGATTATGGCAATGCGATTAGAGCAGCTAAGACACCTAATTTTGAGAGGCTATGGCATACATATCCACGAGCAGTGTTTGAGGTTTCAGGAGAGGCAGTGGGCTTACCTAAAGGCCAGATGGGAACCAGTGAGGTGAATCATTTAACCATTGGAGCAGGAAGAGTGATGTTTCAGGATTTAGTGAGGATTAATAATGAGGTTGAGAATGGAGAGTTTTTTAAGAATAAAGAGTTTATTGGGTTGATGAATAAGGTGAAAAAGAACGATTCAGTGTTGCATTTAATGGGATTGGTATCTGATGGAGGAATACACTCGCATTATTCTCATTTGTTTGCCTTATTGAAGTTGGTTAAGGATAAGGGGTTAAAAAAGGTGCTGGTCCAGGTATTTACTGATGGTAGAGATACAACTCCTAGGAGTGGATTGGGGTTTGTGGAGGATTTGGAAGAGTATATGGAGAAGTTGGGAGTGGGAGAAATTGCTAGCGTAGGTGGCAGATATTATGGGATGGATAGAGATAATAATTGGGAGAGGACTGATAAGGCTTACAAGAAATTGGTGGAGAGAAAAGGGAGATTGGTAGCCTCAGTTTCATTGGCGGTGCAGGAATCTTATGAGAAGAAGGTGACGGATGAGTTTATTAAACCAGCGTTGGTGAAGACTTCGATGGAAAAGGAGGCGAAGATTAAAAAAGGCGATGGAGTAATATTTTTTAATTTTAGGAATGATCGGCCGAGGCAGTTAATGGAGAGGTTTTTGAAAAAAGGCCCCAAGGGGGTGAATTGGGTGACCATGGTGCAGTATCATCCTGATTATCCAGTGGCAGTGGCTTATCCCCAGGTAGGTTTTAGTAATTCTTTAGGAGAGGTGTTGTCAAAAAAGGGAGTGAAGCAGTTGCGAGTGGCTGAAACAGAGAAGTTTGCTCATTTAAGTTTCTTTTTGAATTGTAAGAGAGAGGAAGCGTTTGAGGGAGAGGATAGGATTATGCTGGATAGTTATTCAGATATTAAGACTCATGATGAGCGGCCAGAGATGAGGGCTAAGGATATTGTTAAGGAAGTGGTTCAGGCAATGGAGGAGAAAACCCATGAAGTGATTATGACTAATATATGCAATTGTGACATGGTGGGGCATACAGGCAATTTTAAGGCAGCGGTAAAGGGGGTAGAGGTGGTAGATAAGGCGGTGGCGGAGATAGTGAAGGTAGGGTTAGAGCAAGGTTATGAGGTGTTAATTACAGCTGATCATGGTAATGCAGAGGAGATGAGAGATGAGAAGACTAAAGGGATGTTGACGGCTCACACAACCAACCCGGTGCCGTTTGTTTTAGTGAGTAAACGATTTAAAGAGCTGAAGAGAGATAAGGGGAGTTTGGTTGATATAGCACCGACAATTTTAAAGATGATGGGAATAGATCAGCCAAAAGAGATGACAGGCAAGAGCTTGGTTTAGGTGTGATAAACTACAGAGTATGGAAGAGTTTAAAGCAGAAGAATTAAAGAAACTTTATCAACCATCTAAGGATTCACATAAGGGGCAGAATGGGAAGTTGCTGGTGATTGGGGGGAGTGAGTTGTTTCATGCAGCTAGTATGTGGGCGTTGGAGGTAGCTTCTAGGATTGTGGATATGGTGTTTTATGCTAGTACGCCGGTGAATGAAGAAATTGTAAAGAAGCAGAAGGAGAGGTTTCATGATGGGATTGTGGTGCCGACGGATGAATTGGATGAGTATTTAAAAGAAGCTGATTGTGTGTTAATTGGGCCAGGGATGGTGAGAGGCAAGGAGACAGAAGAGAAGGTGAATAGTTTGTTAAAGAAATATCTTGATAAGCGCTGGGTGATTGATGGAGGAGCGGTGCAGATGATGGATAAGGAGTTGTTAACTAAGACAATGATTGTGACACCGCATATAAAGGAGTTTAAAAGGTTGTTTGGAGTGGAAAAAGATGGAGAGATGGTAAAGAAGATGGCGGGGAAATATGGCTGCACGATTGTATTAAAGGGACTTGAGGATGTGGTGTGTGATGGAAGTAGGTGTGTGAGAAATAAGACAGGTAATGAAGGGATGACTAAAGGAGGAACAGGAGATGTGTTGGCAGGATTGATTGGAGGACTGTATTGTAAGAATGAGGCGTTTTTAGCAGCGAGTTGCGGGGTTTATTTGAATGGGTTGGCTGGAGATAGGCTGCATAGTTTGGTGGGATCGAATTTTAATGCTTCGGACTTGGTGAAGGAGCTGCCGAGGGTGATGGCTGAGGTGATTACTTAGAGAGTTTTTCAATAGTTGTTAATAAAAAAGGGAATTTAGTGTAACCTGCGTCAGTATTAAGATGGCCTGCTTTAGGAATAATATGAGGTTTGACTGAAAGTTGATTAGCCACAAATTTAAGTTCTTTTTGGGGCACATAAGGATCATTATTTGAATAGATAACAAATGCGTGTTTAAGGTTTGATTTGACTTTCTTAAAGTTAATTTGTTTTTCTTTAAGAAAGTAGCTATTAAGATCATCGCCATAATTACGGCAAAAGCCAGCAATTGAGATTAAGGCATTAATAGGTTTTTGAGTTAGTTCAAGAAAATCTAGAGCAGTAGGAATGGCTAGGGAGTGGCCGACTATAACTAGATTATTTAAGTTTTTGTTACGGAGAAGTTTTTTTACTGTTTTTAACCAAGTGGTTCTATCTGGATGGTTAGAATTTGGTAAATTTGGCATGATGGCTTTGTGGCCTTTGGTGATGAGTTGGTCATGAAGCCATTGTTGCCAGTGAATGCCAGCGTGACCTTCGACGCCATGGAGAATGAGGATGGTCATAAATAGATTTTATTATTTTCCCTCATGAATGGATTATACTATATCCTATATGAGGTATTTGTTTCTTTTAGCTCACCCAGATGATGAGACAGTGGCAGCCGGAGGGACGATTAGGCGGTTGGTGGATAATGGGGATGAGGTGATAGTGGTGCTGGCTACCAAAGGTGAGGCTGGGAAGGGAGCTGATAAGCGAATGAAGGAGTTTAAGCAGGCTTGTAAGATATTGGGAATAGAGAAGACTGGGGTGATGGGGTATAAGGATGGGAGGATAGATAATAAGGCGGTTTGGGGGAAGTTGGAGTTAGATTTAATTGATCAGATTGAGAAGTATAAGCCAGAGGTAGTGGTGACATTTGATCATTCAGGTTGGTATTTTCATTTAGATCATGTAGGAGTGAGTATTGCCAGTTTAAGAGCAGTGCAAAGGAGTGAACATAAAGTAGAAGCAATGTTGTTTATGATGTTTCATCCGCCGGGGATAAAGATAAAATATCCGTATGTGTATCCAAGGAAGCTGGCGATAACCCATGTGGTGGATATAAAGAAGGTGCTTAATAAGAAGGTTAAGGCATTGAAGGCTCATGGGTCGCAAACAATGAGTTTTAAGCCGCATTTAGAGAAAGGAAGGATGAATAAGGAGTATTTTCAGTTGGTGTTGGCAACAAAGAAGGGGAAAATATGGTTTAATAAACATAAAATATTTAAGAAAATATGAAAGATTTTAATCAGTTTTTGAAGAGGCTTTTAGATAAACCATCAAAGAAGACGACTTTGATAATTAAAGGCAAGAAAAAGAAAATTAAAGCAATGGTGAAGTTAACGGCTAAGAATTATTTAAAGGATAATGGGTTGTATTACAAGATTATTTTTAATGATGGTTCGTTTTTGCTGATAATTCCTGAGGATAAAGAATTATATTATGTAGGCAGGGTAGTAGAGCATATAAAGGAGATTAAGGATGAGCAGATTGGGAAAGATAAGATAATTGAGTATAAAGGAAAGAAGTATGAGTTGGGGAATAAGGATGATTATCAGTTTGTGTTGAAGTTGATGGTGGGAAGTCCTTTGGAGATTGAGGGAGAGTGTCGGTTTTCTGATTATTTTCCCACAGCTGGGTCAAAAGAATTTTTAAGCTTAGGATGGTTATCAATGACGGGTAAGAGAGCAGATATTAATCCAGTGATAATTGATTTAGAAGATGTAAAGTTGTTAGACTAGATTACTATGTCGTTAATGAAATCAGTTAGTTTACCAATGGGGTGGGAGGCAAGGGATTTTAAGTTAATGGGGGTGGATGGCAAGGAATATTCATTGGCTGATTTTAAGGAGAAGAAGGGGTTGTTGATTGTGTTTAGTTGTAATCATTGCCCGTTTGCTAAGAAACAGTGGCCAGAGCTGGTTAAGTTAGATAAAGAGCTTGGAGCTGAAGTGGGAATAATAGTGATTAATAGTAATGATCCGGATATGTATCCTGAAGATGGATTGGAAGGGATGAAGGAGTTGGTGGAAAAATATGGGATTAAGTTTCCATATGTAGTGGATGAAACTCAGGAGATAGCTAAGACTTATCAAGCTCAGTGTACACCAGACTCATTTTTGTTTAAGAATGAGTCAGGGGTGTTTAAGTTGCATTATCATGGTAAGGATTTGAAGAAGGGAATGGAGGGGTTGGTTAAAGGAGAGCCTGTTTTAGAAAAACAGAAGCGGTCAATGGGCTGCTCGATTAAGTGGAAATAGCTGGTTGATTTTAGAATTTAGTTTAGGCTATGATATCAACGGCATGATTTTGTCGGATAAAGATATTAAGAAAGCGTTAAAGAGCGGGAGGATAAAGATAACTCCTAAGCCAAATTTAAAGGTACAGTTGGGCTCATGTTCGATTGATTTGCGGTTGGGGAATAAACTGGGAGTGTTTAATCATTCAAAGTATGCTTTTATTGATCCTCGGGATCCAAAGCTATCTAAGGGCATGATGAAGGAGATAGTGGTAAGAAAAGGTGAGCCGTTTATTTTACAACCTCGGGATTTTGTGTTGGCAATAACCATGGAGTCGTTTAAGTTGCCCAATGATTTGGTGGCTCGGTTGGAAGGCAGATCAAGTTTAGGTCGGCTGGGGATTGTGGTGCATTCAACCGCTTCAATATTTGACCCTGGTTGGAATGGCAGGGTGGTAATGGAGTTAGGTAATTTAGGCAGGATGCCGGTGGTTTTGTATCCAGGCATGCGGGTGTGTGCTTTGACGTTTGAAGAGTTGAGCAGTGAAGCAGAAATACCGTATACTAAGAAGAAGACAGCTAAATACAAGAGACAGCAAGCGCCTCTGCCCAGTAAGATTGCTGAGGACAAAAATGGCGGCTAAACAGCTAGATGGTTTAGAGAGTTTAAGTCCATTGGATGGGAGATATAGGGAAGAGGTAAAGGAGTTAAGGGAGTATTTTTCTGAAGCAGCGTTGATTAAGAAGAGAGTTGAGGTAGAGGTAAAGTATGTGATAGGGTTAGTGAATTTTTTAAAGGTGGTTAGATTGAGTCAAAGTGAGAAGGATAGGTTATTAAGTTGGGTTAAGGCACTAGAGGTAAGGGATTTAAGGCGAGTGAAGGAAATTGAAGAGGTAATTAGACATGATGTAAAGGCAGTGGAGTATTTTATCCGAGAGAGCTTAGAAGAGTTGAAGCTTAAAAAGTTATCTAGTTGGATTCATTGGGGGTTGACGAGCGAGGATGTGAATAATCTGGCTTATGGGTTGATGAGTCAGGGATTTAAGGATGAGGTGTTGGTGCCAGGCTATGGCGAGTTGATTAAGGAGTTAGTAAAGATGGCAGAGAAATACAAAGCAGTGGTGATGCCGGGTCGGACTCATGGACAGGTGGCAGTGCCAACCACAGTGGGGAAAGAGTTAGTAGTATTTGCTTCGAGAATGAGCTTTAGCTGGGAAAAGATGAGAGAGTTGAGATTAGGCGGTAAGTTAAATGGAGCAGTAGGGAATTTTAATGCTCAGCAGTGGCTTTTTCCTAAGAAGAATTGGTTGAGGTTTAGTCGGAAGTTTATTGAGAGCCTGGGGTTGGAGCCAGTGGAGATAACTACTCAGGTGGAGGCTAGTGGGAGAATGAGTTATTGGTTGGATTTGGTGAGAGGGGTGAATAATGTGGGGTTGGATTTGGCTAAAGATGCTTGGTTGTATTTAAGTTTGGGGTATTGGAAGTCAAAGGTGAAGAGGGGAGAGGTAGGATCGTCAACCATGCCGCATAAGGTGAATCCAATTGATTTTGAGAAGGCGGAGGGTAATTTTGAAGTAGGTAATGGTTTGTTGGTAGTGGTGAGTGATAAGTTGGGAGTTTCCAGGTTACAGCGGGATTTATCAGATAGTACGGTGAAGCGGAATTTGGGGGTAGGTTTGGGATATAGCTGGTTGGGGATCAAGAGTTTGTTGGAGGGTTTGAATAGAGTGGAGCCGGATAAAAGAAAATTAAAGCAAGAGTTGGCTGAGCATCCGGAAATGCTAAGTGAGTTAAAGCAGTTAAAGTTAAAGATGAAAGGAGAGGTAAAGGCTTATGAAAAGTTGAAGGTTGAGACAAGAGGCAGGCAGGTAAAAGGAAAGTTGATGGAAAGGGCGGTAGAGAAATATATTGGATTAGCGATTAAGTTGGTGAATAGGGAAGTAAAAAGAATTAACAAGTTATTGAAGAATGATATGGGTCATGTGGTAGTGCTGGGAACTCAGTGGGGTGATGAGGGTAAAGGTAAGATTGTGGACACATTAGCGGCTGAAAAGCGGTTTAAGACAGTGGTGAGGTATCAGGGAGGGAATAATGCGGGGCATACGGTGGTGGTTAAAGACAAGCGGTATGCATTTCATTTGTTGCCTTCTGGAATACTTTATAGAGATAAAACTAGTGTGATTGGGTCAGGAGTGATTATTGACCCCAAGGTACTGGCTTTTGAGATTAGAAGATTGGAATCTAAGGTAGGCAAGAAGCATGGCAGATTATTAATTAGTGAGAAGTGTCATTTAATTATGCCTTGGCATCAGTTGAGAGATGGGATAACTGGAGGGAAATGGGGAACAACTATGAGAGGAATTGGTCCTTGTTATACGGATTATTACAATCGGATTGGGATAAGATTAATGGATACGATGAACAAAAAGAGGTTTATTAAGAGAGTTAAGAAAGAGCTTTACTGGAACAAGAAGCTTATAAGAGTGATGATGGAGGCGAATAAGATACCTCAGGGAGAGAGAAATGGTTTTAATGTAAGAAAGGTGTTAGATGAGGAGAGAGTTATAGTTTCATATTGGCGGTGGATAAAGCAGATTAAAGAGAATCAGTTGGTGGATGTAGGTAATGAGTCTGAGTTTTTGAATCGACAACAAGAGAGGGGGAAACAGATATTGTTTGAAGGGGCTCAGGCGACTTTATTGGATGTGACTCATGGGAATTATCCGTTTGTAACTTCGTCTCATTCAACCATGGGTGGGCTATATACAGGCACAGGTTTTAGGCCAAGGGGGTTAAAGGTGATTGGAGTGGTTAAGGCTTATTCAACTAAGGTGGGAACTGGACCGATGTTAACTGAGCTGGATGATAAAGTGGGACAGAAGTTAAGAGATGCGGGGGTGGAGTATGGAACGACGACTGGTCGACCGAGGCGGTGTGGTTGGCTAGATGCGACTTTGATTAATTATGCAAAGCAGATTAATGGTTTGGATGCGGTGGCAGTGACTAAGTTGGATGTGTTGACTGGAATTAAGCCTTTGAAGATAGCGGTGGCTTATAGGTTGGGAAATAAAAGATTAAAAGCGTGCCCGGTTGATCATGAGAGACTTAAACAGGCAAAGGTGATTTATGAAGAGGTAGCTGGTTGGGATGAAGATATTACTGGAGTAAAGAAATGGCAGCAATTGCCTAAAGCAGCTAAAAACTATATTAAAAAGATTGAAGAGTTGACTGAGGTGGCGGTAGAAATGATTGGCGTGGGGCCAGGCCGTGACCAGATAATTAGGAGGCCTCCGCGGTCGCGGGGTAAATAAATATGAGCAAAGTGTTTTATAAAGCCTTAGGGAAAATTGATGTGTGGCCTAAAATATCTGGAGTGAATCCGTGTGGGATTACCTTTGATGATGTGTTGTTAGTGCCTCAGGCTGATACAGTGGTGTATTCTAGAAAGTTACCGGATGTATCGGTTAAACTGGGTCCGTATAGATTAAAAAAGCCAATTATTTCTGCACCAATGGATACAATTAGCGGGGAGAAAATGATAAGGTTGATGGATAAGTTGGGGGCAATTGGGATATTACCGAGAGGAGATTTGAAGAGGAATTTAAAACTGTGTCGAAAGTTTACCCGAGAGAAGATAATTTGCGTGTATGCAGTTGGGCTGAAGAATAGCTTTAAAGAGGCGGAGTTGTTTAAAAAGGCTGGAGCCAAGGTGATTTTGATTGACGTGGCTCATGGAGGGATGAGACGAGCGGTGAGTAAAGCTCAAGAAATTCAGAAAAAACTAAGATTAACAGTAATTGGGAGTACAGTAGCTGGTTTTAGACAGGCGGAGGAGTATAGGAAGGTGGGAGTGAAGGTGGTAAGGGTAGGAGTGGGTGGCGGGGGACTGTGTATTACTAGATTAGTAGCAGGAGTGGGAATGCCTCAGTTATCGAGTATTTTAGATACAGGGGAAAGTGGTTTGCAGATAATAGCTGATGGGGGGATAAGAAAACCAGCAGATTTAGCTAAAGCGATTGCAGCTGGGGCGGATTTGGTAATGGTTGGGTCAATTCTAGCAGGGACGGATGAGACGCCAGGAGAGATAATTGGCGGTCGGAAGAAAGCTCGAGGTCAGGCCTCGGCTGACTATATGTATGATAATGAGCTGGAGTTGGGAGAGTTTAGAGCAGCAGAGGGAATTGATACGATGGTGGTGTTGAAGGGTTCGGCTGAGAGAATGGTGAATGATTTGGTGGCTGGTTTAAGAAGCGCGATGTCATACACTGGGGCGAAAACGATTAGAGAGTTTCAGGAAAAAGCTGAGTTTGTGTTAGTGACTAAGGCGACTCAGTTTGAAAATCAACCACACATTTTGGGTTAGATTGAGGTTGGTTTGTTTTTAAACCTGTTTTCGAGATTAGAGATTTTTTGTTCGAGCTTGGAAAGTTGGAGGGTGACAATGAGAGCTAAGGCAGTGACAAGGATAGCGTAGATGATAAGAGAGAAAAGGCCGGATTTTTCGCCAATAAAGGGTTTAATATAGATGTCAACGGTTTCTTTAATAACATTGTTCCATGCAAGGGCAGCTACCAGGCCAAAGCCGGATGTAGCTAGGGTGGTCATTTGTTTAACAACAGCTTGGGGAAGTTCTTTGCTGGATTTAGGGGGTTTGATTTTAGGCATATCAGGATTATAGCATTTTTTCCCGCAGCAATTCTGGCATAATTTGCGGTAAAACAGTAGAATAGGAGTATGCTTAAACCTAGGTTTACAATTACTAACCCGATTTTAAAGTATATTGGAGTGATTGAAGGAGCTAAGGAAGTGATTGATTATGCGGTGATGGTGCCGGCTTGGGAGGCGAAGTTTAAGGAGGAGGCGAGGGTAAGGACGGTCCATTTTGGGACCAGAATAGAAGGGAATGAGTTGAACTATTCTCAAGCTAAGCGGGTGATGGAAGGGGAGGAGGTGTTGGCTAGAGGAAGAGATATTCAGGAGGTGATTAATTATCGGAATGTGCTGGAATATATTGATAAATTAGGGGAGAGATATGGTTTAAGTGGGCCAGGGGGAGGGGCGGCTAGGTATACAGAGGTGTGGTTAAAAAAGATTCATCAATTAATCACAGAGAAGATTTTGGAAAGGGAGAAGACAGGGGAGTATCGGACAACTAGGGTGGTGGTTAAGAACAGTCAGACGGGAGAGGTGAGCTTTAGACCACCATTGCCGGTGGAGGTTAAGGTGCAGATTGAGGAGTTTTTTGACTGGTTAAATAGCGATGAAGGAAAGGCTGTTCATCCGATTCTGAGGGCAGGAATTACTCACTATGAGCTGGCGAGGATTCACCCGTTTGTGGATGGGAATGGTCGGGTGGCGAGGGCGGTGGCTTTGTTGGTGTTGCTGAGAGAAGATTATGATGTGAAGCGATTTTTTTCAATTGAAGAGTATTTTGATAAAAATGCAGAGGAGTATTATGGAGCTTTGCAGGCAGTCTCCAAAAAGCGGGGTGATTTAACGCCTTGGCTGGAGTTTTTTACGAAAGCCTTAGGAATTGAATTGACCAAAATTAAGGAGAGAGTCAGGAGTTTGTCAATTGATTTTAGGTGGAGAGATAGGTTGGGCAGACAGATTGCTTTATCAGAAAGACAGATAAAGTTGATTGAGCATTTGACAGATAATGATAAGTTGTTTATGAGGGATGGTAGAAAGGTATTACCGATGGTGTCGGATGATACGATTTTGAGAGATATTAAGGATTTGATGAAAAAAGGAGTGTTGAAGAAGCGAGGCAGTACTAAAGCGGCTTATTATGTGATGAAGAAATAGGTTTGATAATTGTCTGTGCCAGTAAAAATGTATAATTAGCCTATGAAGTTTAAGAGATTGGCAGAATATTTTAGCAAGATAGAGAAGGAAGCCTCACGATTGGCAATGACTAGGGATTTGGCTGAGTTGTTTAAGGAAGCAGCGGTTGAGGAGATTGATCAGATAATCTATTTAGCCCTAGGGAATTTACGGCCTAAGTTTGAGGGAGTGGAGTTTAATTTAGGAGAGAAGATGATGGTGCGAGTGTTAAGCGTGGCTTATGGGGTAGAGATAGATAAGGCGAGACAGGTGTTTAAGCAGACAGGTGATTTAGGAGAGGTAGTGGGGAAGTTGAGGGGGTCTCTCACAGGCGTTCGAGATAAAGGTTTGTCGGTGGCAGAAGTGTATAAGCGGTTGATGGATGTGGCGGTGGATGAGGGAAGCGGGAGTCAGGATCGAAAGGTACAGAGTATGGCCAGATTGTTGAAGGATTTAGATGGGTTGTCAGCTAAGTATGTGGTGAGGATACCGGTGAATAAGCTGAGGCTGGGGTTTTCAGATATGACGGTGTTGGATGCTTTGAGCTGGATGGAGAAAGGAGATAAAAGCTTGCGTAAGGATTTAGAGAGGGCGTTTAATGTCAGTGCGGATATTGGCAAGATTGCTGAGGTATTTAAAAAGAAAGGTTTGACAGGAATAGGGGGAATTAAGGTGGAGCCAGGGGTGCCGATTCGGATGGCGATGGCCGAGAGGTTACCGAATGCAGAAAAGACGGTGGAGAAGTTGGAGGTGTTTGCAGTAGAGCCAAAGTATGATGGTTTGCGGGTGCAGATACATATGGATAAAGGCAGGCATTTACAGAAAGCTGGCCAGGAGGATTTGTTTGGTAAATCTAAGAAGCTGGTGAGGATATTTAGTCGGAATTTGGATAATGTGACTCATATGTTTCCGGATATTGTCAATGAGGCAGAGAAATTGAAGGTGAGAAGAGTGATTTTAGATGGAGAGGCAATTGCTTATAGTCCGAAGACAGGCAAGTTTTTGCCGTTTCAAGTGACGGTACAGAGAAAGAGGAAGCATGGGGTCAAGGAGAAAATGGGAGAGTTGCCGTTAAAGGTAATGGTTTATGATTTATTGTTTGTGGATGGAAAGAATTTGATGTTGAAGCCGTTTAAAGAGAGACGGAGAGAGTTGGAAAAGGTGATGAAAGGAATGAAGGGAGAGTTGGTATTGGCAGAGCAAGAGATTGTTAGTGATGTTAAACAGTTAAGAGCGTTAGTGAAGAAGTATTTAGGAGAGGGATTGGAAGGAGCGATGTGTAAGAAGCTGACAACTACTTATCAGGCTGGATCAAGAAACTTTAACTGGGTGAAGTTTAAGAAGACGACTGAAGGAGGGTTGGTGGATACTTTAGATTGTGTGGTGATGGGTTATTATGCAGGTAAAGGTAGAAGAAGCGGGTTTGGAATTGGGGCTTTTTTAGTCGGAGTTAAGGATAAAGAAGGGAAGATAGGTAGTATAGCGAAGATTGGCACAGGGGTGTCTGATGAGCAGTGGAGGGAGATAAAACAGAAGTGTGATAAGGTGAGGATGAAGGATAAGCCGAAGGGCTATGTGGTGGATAAGAATTTAGAGCCAGATGTGTGGGTGGAGCCAAAGATGGTGGTAGAGATATTAGCAGATGAGATTACCAAGAGTCCAATTCATTCATTTGGATTGGCATTGCGATTTCCTAGGCTGATTAAGTTTAGGGATGATAAGCAAGTGAGTCAGGCGACGAGTAAGCAGGAGCTCGAAAAGTTGTTTAAGATGCAGACGAGCTAAAAGCTTTAAGAAGAGGAGTATAGAAGTCAGATTGATTTTTGGGGATTTTGAGTTCGCGGAGAGTGGATTTGTTGGTGAATTTGATTTTTTTAAGGTTGCGAACTAGTAAGAGCGGGGTTTGTTCATTGCCTTCGCCCATGAGGGTAACTCCGAAAGCAGAGAGACCATCGATAAGATTGGAGTTGGCTTGGATAATTTTTTTATCAAAGATGTCTTTTTTGCCGGCATATTCTTGGTTGGGGTGAAAGCCATAAAAACCAATGGAGATACCCATATGACCCCAGCGCAGGGGGAGGCAGAAGGAGTCAGTAATAATGATGCCGAGGTGTTTGAGGCGGTGTTTTTTCTTGAGGTAAGACCAGATTTTTTTAGCTTGGAGATGAGGTTGTTTAGGCCAAAGGATGTAGTGGTTATTAGCGTTGCTTCTATCAATGCCGGCATAGGGGGTTAGGGTTTGGTCTTTGAGGGTGAGGCCGTGAGGTTGGGAGGGAATATAGCCATCGGCTTCTTGTTTGATGAGCTTGATTTTATCTTTTAAAGTAGTGGCTTTGGTGATAGGAATGCAGCGGCCTTGATGGATAGAGACGATTTTAGAGGTGATGAGAAGAATGTCTTTTTGTTTTAGTTTAGGCAGGGAATCGTCAAGAAGCTTAAAGAGATTATCTTTAGGAGGCAAGAATTTTCTGGTTTTGATAGGAATGAATTTCATGAAGAGTATTTTACCATTTAATAAATAGTAGACGTTGATCAGGAGCTCATGCTAGCATGAGGTTATGGAAAAAGGTCTGTCCCAGATAGAAGCAGAGAAAAGGTTAAAAAAATTTGGGGAGAATAAGTTAAGAGGCAAGAAGCGAGTGAGTTGGCTGAAGGTGCTGCTTGAGCAGTTTAAGTCGCCGTTGATATATATTTTAGTAATAGCTTCAGGGATTACCTTGGCTTTAGGGGATGTGATTGATGCGAGCGTGATTGGAGCAGCAGTGGTGTTAAATACGATTTTAGGATTTTATCAAGAGATGAAGGCGGAGAGGAGCTTGGAGGCTTTGAGTAAGATGTTGACTCCTAAGGCGAAAGTAATGAGAGATGGGAAGCGGGTGATGATTGAGGCAAGCCAGGTGGTGCCAGGCGATATATGTATTTTGGAATTAGGAGAGAGAGTGCCGGCAGATGGAGTGGTGGTGACGGCTGATAGTTTAAGTTGTGATGAGGCGATCTTAACTGGAGAAAGTAAGGCGGTGGATAAGAAGAGACAGGCTCAGGTGTTTATGGGGACAACCATAGCTAGTGGAATTGGCAAGATGGAGGTGGAAAAGACCGGGCAGGAGACAGAGGTGGGGAAGATAGCGGAGAAGTTGACAGAGACGGTTGAGGAAAAGACGCCTTTACAAAAGCAGATTGGAGTATTTTCCAAGAAATTAGCGATAATGGTGGGAATTATTTCACTAGTTATTTTAATAGCAGGGTTAGCGGTGGGTGATCCGTTTGTGGAGATATTTACGACCGCAGTGGCAGTGGCGGTGTCAGCTATTCCTGAGGGTTTGGCGGTGTCGTTGACAGTGATATTGGCGATTGGCATGCAGAGGATATTTAAACGCAAGTCGTTGGTGAGAAAGTTAGTGGCGGCAGAGACTTTAGGAAGCGTGACAGTGATTTGTGCAGATAAAACCGGGACTTTAACTGAGGGAAAGATGAGGGTAGTCAGGGGGGTGATGGGGAGAAAGGCCGAGGGTTGCCCAACGAGAGATGGAGAGGATTTATTGGTAAGATCAGCGGTGTTGTGTAATGATAGACGAGATCCTTTAGAGGTGGGGATGTTGGAATGGGCTAAGGGGAAGTCGAAGGCTGATGAGGTGAAGAAAATAAAGGAGAAGTATCCGAGGTTGGATGAGATTCCGTTTGACCCGAAGCACAAATATATTGCTACGCTTCATAAGCGGAAAGGGGTGGTGAGGAATTTGTTGTTGGTGTCAGGAGCGCCAGAGGTGATTGTGAAGAGAAGTGATTTGTCAAAAGAAAAGCAGACAAAGTGGTTGAAAAACTTTGAGGAGGAAGGAAGGAAAGGTTATCGGTTGGTAGGATTTGCTTTTAAAGAGATTAAGAAAAAGCGGGTAACAGATGGAGATATTAGGGATTTGAAGTGTGTGGGGTATTTGGTGTTTGAGGATCCGGTTAGGCAGGGAGTTAAGGAAGCGTTAGGGGCAGTTGAGCAAGCAGGGATTGAGGTAAAGGTGATTACTGGTGATTATCGGGCGACGGCGGAGGCGGTGCTAAGGAAGTTGGGAGTTGGAGAAAAGAACTTGAAGGCAGAGCAGATAATGGAGGGTTATGAGTTGGAGAAGATGAGTGATGAGGAGTTAAAAGAGAGGATTGATAAGGTGGTGTTGTTTGCTCGAACTAATCCAGAACAAAAGCTGAAGATAGTTAAGGCGTTGCAGGAGAAGGGGGAGGTGGTGGCAATGACTGGTGATGGGGTGAATGATGCGCCAGCAGTGAAGAAGGCGGATATTGGAATTGTGGTGGAGAGTGCGTCGGCAGTGGCTAAAGAGACGGCAGATATGATTTTACTGGATAGTAATTTTGCGACGATTGTGGCGGCGGTAGAAGAAGGGCGGGGGATTTTTGTTAATTTGCGCAAGATTATTCTTTATCTTTTATCTGATTCATTTAGTGAGGTGATATTGGTATTGGGGAGTATGATTTTAGGCATGCCGTTACCAATAACAGCGGCGCAGATTTTATGGGTGAATTTAGTGGATGATAGTTTTCCTTACTTTGCTTTAACGGTTGAGCCTAAAGAACAGGATTTGATGAAGCAGAAGCCAAAAGGTTTAAAGCAAGACCTTTTGGATTTAGAGATTAAGCTATTGATTGTGTTGATTTCGACAGTAGCGGGAGTGTTGGGCTTGGTGGTATTTTGGTGGTATTTAAAGACTACGGGCGATTTGATGTTAGCTAGGACAGTAACGTTTACTATGCTGGGAATTGACTCTTTACTATATGTATTTTCGTGTAAGAGTTTGAAAAAGCCTTTGTGGGAAGAGAATATTTTTAATAATAAGTGGTTAATTGGAGCAGTGTTGCTGGGAGTAATTTTTCAATTGATGGCAGTATATTTACCAAGTTTACAGACAGTGCTTAAAACAGTGGCTTTAGGGGTGAATGAGTGGGGAGTGATTTTGGCAGGTAGCCTGGTGGTAATTGGCGTGATAGAGGGAGTCAAGTGGAGATTTAATCATTTAATAAAAGAGAAATGACCTGGATTTATTTTTTACTATTAGTGGGGTTTTCAGCTTTGTTGATTAAGGCAACAGACATTTTAACTGATAGTTTGGGAGCATTGGCCAGGATTACTAAGGTAGGTAAGTATGCGATGGCTTCTTTATTATTGGCGTTTGCGACTTCAGTGCCAGAGTTGGTGGTGGGAGTGACGGCAGCTTTGGAGAATCGACCAAACATGGCTTTGGGAGTGGTGTTGGGGAGTAATATTGCGGATATTTCGTTAGTGATTGGCGGAGCAGCGATTATTGGAGGAAGTTTTTCAATTGCGGGTGAGTTTTTAAAGATAGATGTTTTTAGTGTATTTTTAGCAGGAGTGTTGCCGTTGATGTTGTTACTTGATAATAGCCTGTCTCGGGTGGATGGAATAATTTTACTGTTTGTTTACGGGATGTATAACTATGGATTGTTGCAGAATCGGATGAAGCAGAGATATAAGGTGGATAAACAGAGTCGGATGTTAAGGAAGATGTTTAGTCCGGTGATGAGAAAGCGGTTAAATCGTTGGTTAGCTTGGTTGTTCTTTGGGGCGGCACTGTTGATGTTTTCAGCGGATATGATTGTTAAGACAGGAGTGGTGTTAGCTCAAGTGTTGGGGGCGCCGGTGTTTTTGATTGGTTTGTTTTTAGTGGCGGTGGGAACTAGTTTGCCAGAATTGTCGTTTGAAATTAAAGCAATTAGAGAGAAAGAGATAGGAATGGCGTTGGGAGATTTGTTTGGCAGTGTAGTGGCTAATTCAACTTTAGTTTTGGGAGTGGTGAGCTTGATTAGACCGATTCGGCTTTATAATGGCTTGAATTCATATCTTTTAGCAGCAGCAGCTTTTGGGGTGATGTTTTTGCTGTTTTGGTTTTTTGTGAGAACCAAGAGAAAGTTAGAGAGGTGGGAGGGTGTGGTATTGGTGGTGGTGTATGCTGGATTTATTTTAATGGAGTGGCTGGGGAGGTAGGGTTGATTTTTAGGGTGGGGGATTATAGGATTGGGGGTATGGCTGAAGGAGATGGATTAACGTTTGAGCAAAAACGAGTGATTGCTAATCTTGAAACGGCGGAAGATTTAGTCATAATTCCTCCGGCAGAGGCAAGTAAAGGGATAAGAGCAGTTAAGGGAGGAAAGAAAATAGAGAGAGAAGATTTAAAGGTTGAGTCAACAGCGCCAGATCTTGAAGATATGTTGCCTATTGTACAAGAAGCAGCAAAAATAAAGGCTTTAGCAGAGAAAGAAGTTATTGTTCAAAGAGAATCTTTAAATAAAGCGGTTAAGACAAGTAGGGCTGCAGGAAAGAAATAAGTTTTAGATTTTTGCTACAATAGCTTCATGCGGGTAGTGGCAGATTTGCATTTACATTCTAAGTATTCTCGGGCGGTGTCAAAGGATATGGAGTTGAAGACTATGGCGAAGTGGGGGGAGAAAAAAGGCATAGATTTACTAGGAACAGCTGACTGGACGCATCCGTTATGGTTTAAGGAGATTGAGACTCATCTAGAGGAGGATGGAGAAGGGATTTTTAAGGTTAAAGGGAGCGAGAGTAAGACGAGGTATGTGTTGTCGTGTGAGATTTCTAATATATATTCTCAAGGAGATAAAGGGAGGCGGATTCATACGGTGTTTTTTTCACCTAGTTTAGAGACGGTGAATAAGATTAATGCGGAGTTAAAGCGGAGAGGGGGGAATTTGATGAGTGATGGCCGGCCGATTTTAGGTTTAACGGTACAGGAGATGTGTGAGGTGGTATGGGCGATTGATGAGCGGGTAATGGTGTTGCCGGCTCATGTTTGGACACCGTGGTTTTCAATGTTTGGGAGTAAGTCAGGTTTTGATAGTGTGGAGGAGTGTTTTGGGAAGTATGCTGATAGGATTACGGCGGTGGAGACGGGCTTGAGTAGTGATCCGGTAATGAATTGGCAGATTAAGGATTTGGAGAAGCGAGCGATTGTTAGTTTTGGAGATGCTCATAGTCCGAAGAAGTTGGGTCGGGAAGTAACAGTGTTTGAGGTGGAAGGAGATAAGCTGAGTTTTGAGGCTTTAAGGGAAGGGTTTAAGAAGGAGGGGAAAGGCTGCCGGATTAGCTATACTCTAGAGTTTTATCCAGAGGAAGGTAAGTATCACTATACAGGACATCGTAAGTGTGGAGTCAGGCAGTCACCAGAGGAGACACGGAAGAAAGGAACGAGTTGTCATGTATGTGGTAAGCCGTTGACAGTGGGAGTAATGCATCGGGTAGATGAGTTAGCAAAAGAAGAGATTAAGGCAGTGAAGAAAGTCAGTGAGGCTGGAGTGGTGGGCTATTATCATCCTGAGGATAAGCTGAGACCGCCGTATGTAATGATGGTGCCGTTACAGGAAATTATTTCTGAAGCAGTGGGGGTGGGAGTGAATAGTAAGCGGGTGCAGGAGGCTTATGAACAGCTGGTGGCCAGTTTAGGGAGTGAGTTGGATGTGTTAATGAAGGTGAGGATAGAGGACATAGCTAAAGTAGGCGGAGAGAGGGTCGCAGAGGCGATGGATAAGGTGAGGAAGGGAGAGATTGTGATTAAGCCTGGATATGATGGAGTGTTTGGAGAGGTGAAGATTTGGGAAAAGGCGGGTGAAAAGGAGAAAGTGAAAGGAAAAACTGAGCAGCAGACATTGTTTTAGATGTGGTATAAATATATCAAAGGAGGTGATGAGTAATGGCAGTAAAAAAAACAAGTTCAGCGGTAGCTTTTGGTTTACCGGTGAATACAGCTTGTGCTTTATGCTATTTAATTGGCTGGGTAACTGGTTTGGGGTTTTTGCTAGCAGAGAAGGGTAATGCTAAGGTGAGATTTCATGCGATGCAAAGCTTACTATTCTTTGGTGGTTTAACTGTGATTTCTTTTGTGCCGGTGATTGGTTGGCTATTAAGCCCATTTGTACTGATTATTGGCTTTGTGGTGTGGTTAATGAGTATTTACAAGGCTTACAATGGGGAGGATTTTGAATTACCGGTAGTAGGTAAGTTTGCGAAAGAGCAGTTGAAAAAGATGAAATAAAGTAGGGGATATGATCTTTAAGGATCGGATTGAAGCTGGTGAGAAACTGGCTGATAAGCTTGAGGAGGTGGTTAAAGGTAAAGGTGTGGTTTTGGGAATTCCAAGAGGTGGAGTGGTGACAGCTAAGGTGGTGGCAAAGAGATTGGGATGGTCGTTAAATGTGATTGTGACCAAGAAGATTGGCTATCCAGGGCATGAAGAGTTAGCCATGGGAGCGATAGCTGAGGATGGGGAGCCGGTCTGGGATGAGAGATTACGACAGCAGGCGGGGATGTCAAAGAAGGAAGAGGAGAAGTTGGTGAATCAAATAAGAGAGGAGAAGGTGAAGAAGCATGTGGAGAAGTTTAGAAAGGGGAAGGATTTAGTGGTTAAAGGTAAGACAGTGATAATAGTAGATGATGGTATAGCCACAGGCAGGACAGTAGAGGCAGGGATTAGGTGGTTGAGAGATAAGGGAGTGGGAAAGATAGTGGTGGGGATGCCGGTCTGCGCCAGGGATTCAGCTAAAAAGCTGAGGAAGTTGGTGGATGAGTGGGTGTGTTTAGATACGCCGAGGAATTTTATGGCAGTAGGTCAGTTTTACGAAGAGTTTTCCCAGGTGAGTGATGAAGAGGTGGTTCAGGCTCTGGCTCTGAAGATAACTTGAGTCAATCGTTTCCAGAGAGGTGTTTTAGGTAATTCTTTTGGTAATTCTTTTAGATAAAGATTTGGAAATTGATTTGTTTCTGCATCTGGCAGCTCAAAAATAGCGGTCATTATATAGTCGACTCTTGCGTCTTCGGCAGGTTTTCCAATTTGGACGGGTTTAATAATAGTTTCTTTTTCTGGGGTTGAGTGATTAATAAATTTTCTGAGAAGTGGGGTGATGTGTACTGGTTGGCAGGGGCGAGAGCCTTCATGTTCGTGCAATTTAATATGGGAACGAACTGCTTCATGTAAGCCATTTATAGCTCTTTCAGGATGTGGGTATTGATGTTCAATATAACTATTGCAGACTTGAGCTCGGATAACAAACGGGCCAGGAGTGAAACGGTCTTCAACGATGGTTTCTGGAGTTGATGGGGGTGGTATCTGTTGGTCGAGATATTGCTTTAGAGCTTCTGCTACCATATTATTTATTCTAAAATTAAAAGATATTTGATTGGGCGTAATTTAGCATAGATGTTATTATAGGTCAATGGGGCTTGATATTTTTGGATTTATTTTCTTGCTTATGCTAGTTTAAACTATGAAGTTGTTAGTAGGTTTAGGTAATCCTGGAAAGAAGTATGCAGGCACACGGCATAATGTTGGGTTTGAGGTGGTGGATGGGTTGAAGGAGGAGTTGAGGGTTAAAGGGGTGAGGTTTTTAAAGCCACAGTTGTTTATGAATCGGTCAGGGGAGGTGGTGAAGGAGGCGCTGAAGAAGAATAAGGTGAAGTTGGAGGATTTGTATGTGGTGCATGATGATTTGGATATTGAGTTAGGGGAGTTTAAGGTTTCTTGGGGTAAGGGGCCAAAAGATCATAATGGGTTGAGATCGGTTTATGAAGAGCTGAGCAGTAAAGAGTTTTGGCATGTGAGGGTGGGGATAGATAACCGAGTGGAGATTCCGTTTGAAGGGTCAGGGGAGGAGTATGTGTTGAGTTCGTGGTTGCCAGAAGAGAGAGTGGTGGTTGATAATACGGTGAAGAAAGTAGTCAAGGAGTTAAAAGATGTATTCACTTGAGAGGCTGTTGAATCATTTACATCTGCCGTATCCGCATCGGCGGCCGACAGGGTTGGAGGCTTTGGCAATGAACTATGTGATTAGTCGGGTAGGTAGCGGGATGTTGGCGATGTTTGGAGTCTTGTTTGTGTTTGAGTTGGGGGAGAGTTTTATGAAGGGTTTGAGTTTGGTGGTGATATTTTTTGGGCTGCAACGAGTGGTGGTGGGATTGGTGGTGCCGGTGGTGGCAGAGCTGATTTCTCGGATAGGCTATCGATGGATGATGTTTATTGGTTTAATTTCTTTGGCTTTAAAGGCCTTTATTCTGATGCAGGTGACACTGGTGAATATGTGGTTGTTAGGCCCAGCTTTGGTTTTAGGAGGAATAGCGATTGCTTCATATTATTTAGGTTATCATGGGATATTTTTGAATGATAATGATGATGCTCGGATAGGTGAGCAGGTGGGGTTAGTGACGATGGCCGGCAGACTGGCGTTGATGATATCGCCGGTGTTAGCTGGCTGGTTGATAGATAGCTATTCATTTGCGGTTATGTTTGGAGTGGCGATGAGTTTATTGATTATTTCTTTAGCGCCGTTGTTTTTAATGCCGCATCATGAACGTAAGAGTCAGAAGTTTTCTTTTAAGGGGGCGGTGAGGTTGCTGAAGAAGAAGAGAGGGTTTGCAAGGCCGGTGTTTTGGTGGCATATACAGAATGGCTTTCAAGCATTTTTTTGGCCAATATTTTTGTTTTTAGTGGTGGGAAGTCATATGAGTTTTGGAGTGATTGTTAGTTTGGTGATGATGGTAAATAGTTTGGCGGTTTATGGAACTGGGAAGTTGTATGATAAGCGGAGGTTAAGGCGAGCTTATCCGGTGATAGGGGGACTGGTGGCTTTAAGTTTTGGGTTAAGGTTTATGACAACAACGCCGGTGTTGGTAGGAATGATGGATGGATTTCATCGGTTGTTGAGTCCGTTTTGGTGGATGAAGATCAGGCGGAATGCTTTGGTGGCTGGGGAAAAGGTAAAGGCGATGGTGTTTGCGGCTAGTTGGGAATGGGCAGTGACTTTGGGCTATTTAGTAGCTTTTGGAGTGGGTTGGTTGGTGCTGTGGTTAAGTGAAGGTCAATGGTTATGGTTAACTTTACCGGCGGCGATAGCAGTGGGAATGGCTAGTAAGGGTGTGAGGAGAAAATGAAGCGAAAAAGGAAGGCTAAGCCTAAAGCTTTAGGAGATTTATTATCCAAGTATGATTGGGATAAGAAGAAGTATATTAGTCAGGAGTGGCAGGATTATGCTTATCGGTTAGCGATAGCTTTGGATGATTTAAAGAGTAAGTCTTTGTATATGAAGCTAGCTAAGGAGACGCCAAGAGAGTGGCTGGAGGAAGCGAAGAACTTTGTTAAAGGAGCTTATGAGGTGAAGAGTAAGGGTAGGTTGTTTATGTGGAAGTTGGGAGAGATTAAAAAGGAGAGGAAGAAGAAATGAAGAAGAGAGTAAGGGTGTTGATTAGTGGTCAAGTGCAGGGAGTGGGGTTTAGGTACTGGGTGAGAGGAAGAGCTTTAGAGTTAGGATTAGCTGGTTGGGTGAGGAACTTAGTTGATGGTAAGGTGGAGGTAGTGTTTGAAGGGGAGGGAGATAAGGTTAAAGGGATGGTGGGGAAGTGTAAAGAAGGGCCGGCGTTGTCAAGGGTAGATAAGGTGGAGGAAATAGACGAGAAGGCGGAGGAGCTGGAAGGATTTGAGTTTAGGCGGGATTAAGTGTTGTTTTCTGTTTCTTGGCCTTGGTTTTGTTCTTCAGCATCTCTTTTTTGAATAGGGTCTAAATTCTGAAACTTTTTGCGAGTTTCGGCGTCCTTATTTCCAAGAAGTTTTTGCATGAGGTTGGCGTCCTTTTCTCGACTTGACTCTTCGTCATTTCCTTCAGTCGATTTAGTTTCTTGCTCTCCTGACATAATTAGTGATTGTAGGTGAGGGGAAAGGGAAATGCAACTGATTTATAACTTTGTTATACTGAAGTAATGCCCAGAGCACGATTGAAGTTTCAGTATTTTATTTTAGGCGGATATTTGTTAGGAGTGATGGTAAGTTTGTTGTTAGGGCGAGGGTTGGTGTTGCCAAGAGATTGGTTGGAGGTGGTGGGGTTGCTGGTGGGCGGAGTGTTAGGTTGGTGGTTGGTGTGGTTGGATAGAGTAGCTTATGTGTTAATTCTTCATCCTGAGGCTCAGGTGTCTCAATATGTGCGATATCATTTAGGAAAAAAGAATTATCGGCAGGCTTGGGATTTGTTGGAGAGGAGAGGGGGAGAGTTGGATAAATTGACAACTAGGGGGTTTTTGTTTCAAGCAGCTTGGTTGGTGTTGGCTTTGTTTGCGATTACCTCGGTAGCTTCAATGTTTGGCAAGATGGTGGTGATGGGATTGGGGTTAAGGATAATGGTGGAGGAGTGGTTGGAGTATAGGAGTAATAAGGCTTTGTTAAAACAGAGATTGTTTTGGCAGATGAAGAGAGAGGTGAGTAATCAGGAGCTGAAGCGGTATATGTATATAGGGACAGTGGTGTTTGGGTGGTTGACTTGGTTGTTGGTGTAGTATGTGGACGTTGGGGAGATTAAGTTTCCATGGGTATGGGTTTTTGATTGGCTTGGGAATATTGGTGGGAGCGGGAGTGTGTGCCCGAATGGCGGGGTCAGTGAAGTTAAAGGCGGAAGATATATGGGATGGGTTGTTATGGATGGTGGGTGGAGGGGTGATAGGAGCAAGGTTCTATCATGTGGTGGATTATTGGCAGTATTATATGGCTAATCCTGGGGAGATATTGGCGATCTGGCAGGGAGGTTTAGGGATTTTTGGAGGAATTTTAGGAGGAGTGATAGGTTTGTGGTTGTATACTAGATCAAAGAGTCGGTTTTTAAAGTTGTTGGATTTGGCAAGTTTGGGTTTACCAATTGGACAGGCAATTGGTCGCTGGGGAAACTTTATTAACCAAGAGCTTTATGGGAAGCCGACTAGTTTACCTTGGGGGATATATATTAAGCCAGAGAAGAGGTTGTTGGAGGTGTTGACATATGAGAAGTTTCACCCGCTGTGGTTGTATGAGAGTTTATGGAGCTTAGGGGTGTTTGGAGTTTTGTATTGGTTGGTGAAAAAGGGGAAGATAAAGTTAGGGAAGGGGAGACTGTTTGTAACTTATTTAGGTTTGTATGGATTGGGTCGGTTTTGGTTGGAGTGGTTAAGGATTGAGTTTTGGGAGATATATGGAGTGAATGTGGCGCAGATAATATCAGTAGGGTTGGTGGGGTGGGCAGTGTGGAGTTGGAAGAAGGATGCTTGACAGAGGTGGGTGAGATAGAGATAATACAGGGACGTGGGCATGAAGTTGCCCTTTTTTAAAGCATGATGGCACAAAAGCAACAAAAAACATTTGTTTTGAAGATGGGAGGGTCGGTATTTGCTCCAAATGGTAATGACAGAAAGAGGGGTGTGGATATTGAGTATCTTGATAACTTTGAGAAGTTTATTCGTAAACAGGTTGCCAAAAAGAGGCGATTTTTTATTGTCACTGGCGGGGGTTACACCTGCCGAGAATATCAGGAAGCCGCTACTAAGGCAGCTGGAGTGCGGTTAGAGGCTGAGGATTTGGATTGGTTGGGAGTGCATGCTTCGCGTTTGAATGCCCATTTATTTAGAACGATTTTCCGGGATATTGCTTATGAGAGGATATTAAAACATTATGATATGGTGGATAAGAAGGCGAAGCAGGCGGTGGTAGTGTGTGCGGGTTGGAAGCCAGGTTGGTCAACCGACTATTGTAGTGTGTTGGTGGCTAATGATTATGATATTAAGACGGTGATTAAGATGACAGATAGTGACTATGTTTATGATAAGGATCCAGATAAGTTTAAAGAGGCGAAACCGATTAAAAAAATGAGTTGGAATGAGTTAATGGGGATTGTAGGGAGTGAATGGGATCCAGGCATGAATGCGCCGTTTGATCCAGTGGCTTCAAAGATGGCTAAGAAGATAGGGTTGAGAGTGGTGGTTGGTAATGGTAGGGATTTGAATAATCTAGGGAAGATTTTGGATGGGGAAGAGTATAAGGGGACGGTGATAGAGTAGGCTGGGGGTTTAAAAATAGAGTGAGGCTGGGTAGAATAGTAGCTATTAAGAAATAAGGAGGATGTTATGGCAGCAGTAATTTTTTCTGATAAGGATTTTGAGGAAAAGGTGGTTAAGGGCAAGGGAGTGGTGATGGTGGATTTTTACGCTGATTGGTGCGGACCGTGTAAACTGGCAGCGCCAATAATTGAGGAGTTGAGTGAGGAGTACAAGGGTAAGGTGGTGGTGGGGAAGGTAAATGTGGATGCGAACCAGCAAACAACCGGCAAGTTTGGGATTATGAGTATTCCGACAGTGATTGTGTTTAAAGATGGTAAGGAAACAGAGAGGATGAGCGGGTTTGCGGGTAAGGAAGGTTATGTTAAGTTGATTAAGAAGGCGTTAGGAGAGGTGTAATGGTGAGAAAGTTGATTATTATTGGTTCTGGTCCAGCTGGATATACAGCGGCAGTTTATGCAGCTAGGGCTGAGCTGAAGCCGTTGGTCTTAGCTGGAGAAAAGGCAGGCGGACAGTTGATGAATACTGGGGTGGTGGAGAACTGGCCCGGGGCAGAAGAAGGAGTGCGGGGGCCGGAGCTAATGATAGAGATGAGGCAGCAAGCGTTAAAGTTCGGAGCAGAGATGGTGGATAAGCAGGCGACGAAGGTGGATTTGAGCCAGCGGCCGTTTAAGGTATGGGTAGGAGAAAAGATGTATGAGGCTGAGGCAGTGATTGTAGCTACAGGAGCAGAGAGTGTGATGTCGGGTGTACCAGGAGAGAAAGAGTTGTTAGGTCGAGGGGTAGCCACTTGCGCGGTGTGCGATGCGCCGTTTTATAGAGATAAAGTGACTTATGTAATTGGAGGGGGAGATGCAGCAGCGGAAGATGCGTTGGCATTAACTAAGTATGCTAAAGAGGTGTATTTAGTGCATCGGCGAGATGAGTTGCGGGCTTCCAAGATTATGGTGAGGCGGGTGAAGGAGAATGAGAAGATAAAGATTTTGTGGAATACTGAGTTAAAAGAAGTGTTGGGTAAAGATAAAGTAGAGAAGATCAAGGTGAAGGATAATCAGAGCGGTGAGGAGAAGGAATTAGCGGCTGATGGAGTGTTTTTAGCGATTGGCCATAAGCCAGCGACAGAGATGTTTAAGAACCAATTGACATTAGATGAGAAAAGGTATATTAAGGTTAGTATGGAGTATCCGGTAGTGACTCAAACAAATATTCAAGGAGTGTTTGCAGCTGGAGATGTGGTGGATTATCGATACAAGCAAGCAGTAACAGCCGCTGGGATGGGGTGTCAGGCAGCTTTGGATGCGGAAAAATATTTAGAACAATAGGAGAATTATGTCTAATCCCTGGAAAAACGCTTTAAAACAACTTGATAATGTGGTGAAGTATATTGAGGTGGATAGGAAAACTTTAAGTTTGTTAAAGAAGCCTAAGAAGGTGATTCGGGCTGATCTGAAGGTGAAGATGGATAATGGTAAGGTAAAGACTTTTAAGGCGTTTCGGTCACAGCATAATGATGCGGCGGGGGTGTATAAAGGGGGAATTAGGTTTCATCCGGGAGTGACTGAGGATGAGGTTAAGGCTTTGAGTATGTGGATGACCTGGAAGTGCAGTGTAGTCGGTATTCCTTATGGTGGGGGTAAAGGTGGAGTGATTTGTGATCCGAAGCAGATGAGTCAAGGAGAGGTGGAGCGATTAAGTCGGGCATATATGAGAGCGATAGCGCCTCATGTAGGGGCCTGGATAGATGTGCCAGCGCCAGATGTGAATACTAACCCGCAGATTATGGCTTGGATGGTGGATGAGTATGAAAAGGTGACAGGTAAGCATGAGCCTGGAGTGATTACAGGTAAGCCGATTGAGTTAGGTGGCTCTCAAGGGCGAGGAGTGGCGACTGGTTTAGGTGGATTTTATGTGACTGAACAGTTAGTTAAGGTGAAGAAGTTGAAGAAGAAGGCAACTAGGTTTGCGGTTCAAGGCTATGGTAATGCGGCTTATTGGTATGCGCATTTTATGAGTAAGGCGGGGTATAGGATGGTGGGAGCGTCTGATTCTAAAGGTGGAATTTATAGGGAAAAAGAATTGGATCCTGATAAGTTGATGGAGTATAAGCAGAAAACTGGGAGTGTGGTGGGTTTTAAGGGGAGTAAAGAGATTACTAATGAGGAGTTATTGGAGTTAAAGGTGGATATTTTAGCGCCAGCAGCTTTGGAGAATGTGATTACTAAGGAAAATGCAGGGAGAGTTAAGGCTAAATATATTATTGAACTGGCTAATGGACCGGTAACACCTGAGGCTGATGAGATATTACATAAGAAGGGGATTATTGATTTACCAGATGTGTTGTGTAATGCAGGAGGAGTGACGGTGTCCTACTTTGAATGGGTGCAGAATAACATGGGGTATTACTGGGAGGAGAAGGAAGTTTATGAGAAGTTAAAGAGGATTATGGATAAGGCTTTTGAGGAAGTGTGGAAGGTTTATCAGAAAAAGAAGGTTAATCCCCGGATGGCGGCCTATATTCTAGCGGTTGATAGGGTAGTGCAGGTAATGAAGTTGAGGGGTAGATGAAGCAATTAGTGGTTAATCAAACTGCCTGCATAGGGTGTGGGAGTTGTGCGGCGATATGTTCAAAGGTGTTTAAGATGGAGGAGATGAAGGCGGTGGTGGTTGACAAGCAAGGAGATAGTGTGGAAAATATCCAGATGGCGATTGATTCTTGTCCTGGGCAAGCAATTAATTGGCAGAATAAATAGTTTAATAAGGAGATTTTATGACAGAAAAGAAATCACCTAAAAGTGTTTTGCAAATGGTAATGATGGGATTGTTGGTGGTAGCGGCGTTTGCGATTGGCAGCATGTGGACAGAGTTAAGGATGTTAAAGGGTGGTAAAGGAGTTCAACAAGAGGCGGCTGGTGAAGTTCCAGGCGAACCTGAAGAGATAACTGAGTTGACAGAGGATCAATGGCAGGAGTTGTTGGTTGATCCAGCTTATGCCAGTGGTGAAGAAGGAGTAGGAGTGACAATTGTTGAGTTGACTGATTACCAGTGTCCGTTTTGTAAGCGACATGTGGATGAGGTAGGCGGTCAGATTGAGGATGAATATATATCTACAGGTAAGGTGAGGTATATGTTTAGAGATTTGCCATTGTCGTTTCATCAAAATGCTCATTTAGCAGCTCAGGCAGCTAGGTGTGCGGGCGATCAGGGACAGTATTGGGGGTATCATGATAAGTTGTTTGAGACGCAAGCCTTATGGGGAGAAGTGAAAGCTGAGAGTTTGTTTAAAGGCTATGCTGGGGAGTTGGGCTTGAATCAGGGAGAGTTTGATGGTTGTTTAGATGAGGGAAAGTATAAACAGGCGGTGGATGATGACCTAGTTTTAGCAGCTAAAGTAGGCGCTTCAGGCACACCAACCTTTTTTATCAATGGTAAGAAGTTGGTAGGAGCTCAGCCGTGGGCAGCCTTTCAGACAATGATTGATGAGGCGCTAGGGGAGTAGGTTTGGTCGGGGTTTTTGGCGAGGATTGACAGTAAAGATGAGGGGAATATAAGATGAAATGACTATTAATTACTTTTATTTTATATATGAAGAAATTAAAGAAGTTAAATTTGAAGAAGAGTTTTAAGAAGTTTAAAAAATCTAAGTTGTTTTTAGTGGTGGTTTTGGCTTTAGTAGGTGGATTAGTTTGGTTGAGTTTATCAGTGATGGCGGGGGAGACGCAGATAAGTTCAGAGGCAAGAGCAAAAAAGTGTAGTTCTAGCTATTGTTCTCCAAGTCTTTCTAGGGGAAGGAAGTGTGACAGAAAGAAAGTGGGTGCGACACTTAGTACTGGTAAATGCGTTAAGCCTGGAGGGTATAAGAGAGATAGTTGTAAAAGGCCAACATGTGAGTTTGTAAGGACTGGTAAAAAGCGGATATGCGGTAAAGGGTCTCATAAGAAGTGTATAGGTAAACCGATAGGTTTTAAGATTAGTGGGGGTACGTGTGCCAGATGGTGGTTGTCAGACAGTATTGATAGACCAAATGTAATTTGTGTAAAAAAATAGTTTAGAGTTAGGATTATGTTTTAGTTGGGTGGTTTTTGGTGGGTGACAGCTTTAGATTTGCTGGGGTAAAGTATAATTATGAGTATGAAGAGAGTATTTACTTTTGTCTTGTTTTTTCTTTTATTATCTGGTGTGGTGGCGCCGGAGGTTTTAGGGCGGAAAAGATTGGCAATTGAGGAGATTGTGGTGGCGGTGGAAAGAGAAATGGTGGCAACTGAGTCAGCTACAGAACAGATTGAGGCAGTGGCTAAAGAAGATATTACTGAGAGAGAGTCACCGGTGGCAGGTAAGTTAGAGGGGTATTTAGCTGAGAAGGATCCTGGGCCGTTGTCATGGAAAAACTTTTTACAGCATGCGATTAGAAATGCAGTAAGCCAGGGAGTGTCGCCAAATACGATTGTGTTGGTGTTGTTGTTTCCCTTGGTGGCAGGTTTGATTGCTGGGGGTAGGCACTTGTTGGGTTTGACAGGGTTTGGGATTTTTGTACCAGCAATGTTATCAGTAGCTTTGGTGGCGACTGGGATTAGTGTGGGGTTGGTGATGTTTACGGTGATTTGGTTGGTGGCCAGTTTATCAAGGCGGATTACCCGGAAGCTGAAGTTGCAGTATATGCCAAGAATGGCGCTGTTAATGTGGTTTGTGTCGATTGGAGTGTTAGGAGTATTGTTGGGGGCAGTGAGTATTAATTTAGGTGAGTTATCAGCCATTTCGATTTTCCCGATTTTGATCTTGATGTTGTTAGTAGAGAATTTTATTGAAGTTCAGCTAGGCAAAAGCAGGCGAGAGGCTTTTAGAGTGACGATTCAGACGATGGTAATGGCAGTGGTAGCGGCTTTGGTGATGAGGTTGGATTTGGTGCAGAGGCGGGTGCTTTTAAATCCAGAGATATTTTTAATTTTAATTGCAGTCTTTGATATTTATATTGGTAAGTATGTAGGATTGCGAGCTTTAGAGTATTTGAAGTTTAAAGAGTTAACTAAGAAGAAGTAATTAATGAGGGAGATATGAGGCGGTCGGATATCTTAGGCATGAATGCCAGAAACCATTTGTATCAGTCAAGATACAACAAGAGTAAAGCTAAGAGGATAGCCTCGAGTAAGTTGTTGACGAAGAGAGTTTTAAAAAAGGCTAAGTTGGGAGT
>Ga0209976_10000374_pt1 | contig 31124 bp, 32 predicted proteins | sample SumtaG_FD_182806 | JGI IMG/M metagenome (GOLD analysis project Ga0209976, IMG submission 182806) | Deep subsurface microbial communities from Indian Ocean to uncover new lineages of life (NeLLi) - Sumatra_00157 metaG (SPAdes) (version 2) | ecosystem: Environmental > Aquatic > Marine > Oceanic >...
CAACTCTCCCTGACTCCTTAACAATCTTCTCTACCTCGGGCAGGCTTAAAAACATATATCTTTATACTATCCTATTACTCTCCTCTACTCAACGCTCCAGTAATTCTCTAATCGGCTCTATATACACCCCCTTATTCACCCGCGCCGGCTCTAATGGAGACTCTGCATCCTTTAAATTATCCACCAACACCGTCTTTTCCTCCCCATCCCACTTCCCCTGCCTCAACCTTTCTAAATATGGTCTTACAAACTCCTCATAACCGCTTCTCACCGTCGCCTTAATCTGAGCCTCACACTGAGCCTCGGTTCGACCTCTCTCTGCTACATCTCGTTTAATTCTTCTCTTCTTACACACCTCCCAAGTCGCTTCTACTCCAATCACCAAATCTGCCTCTCTTCTCAAAGTATCAGCCACCATAATTCCTGATACTAAAATAATTGGCCTCGGTTTAATTATCACCTTCTCGCCTGGCTTACGAAAATGAGTTGAAAAATCATAAACCGGCGCTTTCACCTCATAACCCTGCTTCAAGCTCTGCAAATGAAACCGTAACAACCCCCAATCAACTGCATTAACATGATCATAGTTATTAGCATAAATCTTCACTCCCTCCGCCTCACCTAACGGACCATAATACCAATCAGCCGACAAATGCACCACTTTATCCCCCATCTCTTCCTCAATCACTCCAGTCACCACATCCTTACCTGACCCACTTGGTCCAAACACCAACACCACTTTTGGCTTAAATCCTAAATCTGCCCCTTTCTCCCCTTTCTCCCATAAATACTCCCATTTTGGTAACTGTCTTGTCCACTCTAAATACTTCTTCGCTTCATCCGTCTCCACTTTAATCACCTTTCCTTCAACCCCCTGACCCAACACCATCCAATCTTCTGGCTCAACCGTTGGGGGAAACTTAAGTACCTTCATCCCCTCAAGTATACCAGCCCCTCTTGCTAATCAGCAAAAAACTGGCATAATATTCATCACCTCTATGGCAATTCTTACCAAAAACGTCATTCTTAAAGCCATTAAATCTGGCCAAATTAAAATTGATCCCTTTAAGCCAAGTCAAGTTGGCCCTGGCTCTATTGATTTTCACCTTGATAAAATCTTCCGGGTCTTCTTGCCTGCCAAAGACATTTTCCATATTAAACCCGGACCCCTTAACTACCAAAAAGTCACCAAAACCATTACTGTTGATGATCACCTCACTCTCCTCCCTGGCCAATCAGCTCAAGGCATTACCATCGAGACTCTAACTCTCCCTAACAATCTCTGTGGCTGGATCCAAGGCCGCAGCAGCCTAGCCCGAGTCGGCCTCATGGTTCACATCACCGCTAACTTCATCCATCCCGGTACCTCTGCTAAACAAGTTCTGGAAATGACCAATGCCGGCCCCATGCCTCTGGCCATTCACCCTAAAACCCCCATCTGTCAAATCATCCTTGAAGAAACCAAAGGCCGAGCCCAATACCGCGGCCTTTTCCACAATCAACAACAACCCTAACCCTTCCTCTTTCTCCATAACCACAGAAAAACCACTCCGCTCACCGCCAAAACTAAATACTCTCCCCAGTAATCCGGCTCATTCCCAGTAGTAATATCATCCAAAGCCGCCCAATCCAGCAATAATAAACCCATTACCAATAATCTTCTTAACCATTTTTCGCTCTTTTCCTTCATCACTCTCCTCTTATCTAATCATCCACATTAATAATACCCCTAATCCAAACATCCCAAATGAACCCAAGGACTTTTTCAGCTTTGTCTCTTTCTTTAACTCCGGCATTAAATCTGAAGCTGCAATATAAATAAATCCACCAGCCGCCACCGGCATTAAATAGCCAATAAACATCTCATTCACCGACAACCAATAACCCACCAAACCCCCTAACACCACCATCAAAGCCACTAAAAAATTAGCCACCAACGCCTTACTTTTCTCCCAGCCCGCATACAACAATACTCCAAAATCACTTATCTCTTGAGGAATTTCATGCAAAGCTACTGCCAAACTCGTCACCCAGCCCAGCTTAACATCCACCCCAAAAGCCGCTGCAATAATCAAACCATCAATAAAATTATGCACACTATCACCTATCAAATTCATCTGCCCCAAAACATGCTCATCACAATCACCCTTATGACAATGATGCCAATGCAATATCTTTTCTATCAGAAAAAATCCCATAAACGCTCCTAATGTCACCAAAAAACCCACCTCGCTCCCCACTCGCTCCACTGCTTCTGGTAATAAATGTAAAAACGCTCCTCCCATCAACACCCCTGTTGATAAAGCTACCAAGAACAACAAAACTCTCTCCACCTTCTCCTTATTTATCCATAAAGTCACCACTCCTGCCAATGCCCCTAAACTAATCAAGCTCGTCGACAATAAAATCAATCCTAAACTGCTCATCCACCTATTTTATCATCTTTCTTAAAGATCTCCCCCCACATTCTCTCTCTGGCTTAGGCGACCTTGGAACTCCATGCTTTATCCACTCGCCCTTCTCACAAATCCAGCTGTCTTCACTCCCACCAAACCCAAACCTCACCACTACCCACCCCAACCCAATTAATAATATTATTAACAAAATTTTCTTCATTCCCTTATTTTACCAAAATTTAAAAAGGTATAATACTTCTTATGAAAACTCTTGGGATTGATTTCGGTGCTTCTTTTGTTGATGCTGTTCTTTTTGATGGAAAAAAAATTCTCCATCAACAATCTATCCCAAAATCAAATTACTCCTCTAAATTTCTCCACCAACTCCCCAGCTCTGATAAACTCGCTACTACCGGTGGTAAACCTAAAAAAAATCTCCTTCATCTTAATGAATTTGACTGTCTTGGCCAAGGCGGCCTCTTCCTCAGTTCCCTTAACTCTGCTATTGTCATCAATTGTGGTACCGGCACTAGCATTATCCTAGCTAAAAAATCAAAACCCTCCACCCACCTTGGTGGTACCGGCATTGGTGGCGGCACCCTTCAAGGCTTAGGCAAACTCATCTTATCCACCCCCTCTCCTTCAAAAATCTTCAAACTCGCCCAAGCTGGTAATCGTACCCAAGTTGACCTGACCGTCGGCGATATCCTTGGTCAAGGCATCGGTCTACTCCCCCCTGAAGCCACTGCTGCTAATTTTGCTAAACTCAACTCCACTAAAAAATCCGATCTCGCTCAAAGTCTGGTTACCATGATCTCCGAAACCATTGCTGTCACTGCCTGCCTGGCTGCTCAACCCACTAAACAAAAAAATCTCGTCTTTGTTGGCCGACTAGCTACCAGTCAGCTCATCCAACACAAACTTAAACAAGTCTGTCAGCTTTTCCACCTCACTCCCCTCTTTCCCAGAAACGCAGCTTACGCCACCGCTCTCGGCGCTGCTCTTCTCATTAAATAAACTCTAGCTTAAATAATCTATCTACCTGGTCCACCTTTTCTTTGCTGCATATAACAATCTCTGCAGTAAACCGGTCTGTCTCCAGCTGGTTTAAAAGGCACCTTGGCATCATTGCCACAAGAGGCACACTTTACTTCATGAAGCTGGCGACCATATTGATCAGTTGATCCTGATGCATCTGCTCCACCTGCTGGTACAGCTGGGCTAACACTCGAATCTGCCGCTGGAGCCTTAGGCTTATCAGCTGGCGCCACTGGCTTATCACTTGTTGATTTGTCTTTATCTGTCATTAATAATCACCTCCTTCAAAAAAATTCAAATTATTTGGGAAATAAATATAATCAAGAAGAAAAAAGAAGTTCTTAAATAAACTGCTCTCCTAATAATAAATAACTAATTTCAAATTATACTTCAAAAAACTTAATAAAACCATAATTACCTATCTCATCTCATTAATAAATCGTCAATCAAACTAAAGGCCGATACTGACTCATCCTCAATCTTAAACTACCATCCAACTCCTTAGCCTCTCTCTTGATCATCTCCAGTGACTCCACTGATTTCGGTTTAATCAAAAACACCATCACCTGCTCTTTCTCCTCACTCATTCTCTGAAGCTTAATCTCCACACAATGCTCATCTAAAATCTTTGTTACTGTCGGTAATCCCTGCTTCTTCTTAAACACCAGCTCCAGCTGAACCGAGTCCTTTTCCAGCCATACCCTATTAAACCTTCCTCGCAACCAAGCCTGAACCACTATCACCACTAACATTACTCCAAAAAACACACTCGTCAGCCCAATCTGATTAGCTCCAAATCCTAATCCTAAAGTAATCGCTAGAAAAATATATACCAACTCCTCTGGATCTTTAATTGCCGCCCGAAACCTAACAATCGACAACGCTCCCACCAAACCCAAAGATAAAGTTAACGACACCTTAATAATCGAAATTATCAACATCGTTGTCAAAGACATCAATGGAAAAATCGCCGCCAGTCTCTTCTTGTTTGACAAAGCATTACCTGTATATAAATAGATTACTGATAACAAACTTGATAACAAAATCAACCATGCCATCTGCCCCATCAACTCCCCTACTCTCAACTCAGCCAAACCAGTCGTTAAATTTCTTAAAATCTCAATCTGCATAAAACTTTAGTTAGTATAACATTTAATAACTTTTATTCATAAAATCAACCGTCCTCTGCATAAACCCTTCCGGTCTCTGCCTCACAAACACCTTCAGTAGCTCCACTCGCCTTTCCCACTCCTCCATACTATCAACCACATGAGCTCCTTTTTCAGAAACCTCACTCCCCCATCTCTGAATCTGTCTCTCCATCTCCGGCCTAATCTCTGCTGCCAATCGGTCAACCATTGTCGCTGCTACTTCTGCCTTCAATCCTCCATCAACCAACTCTTTCGTTCTTTCTAAATATTTCTTCCGAAAAGTTCTGCTATAAAACAAATGTCTAAACGGAAAAGTATCATCAATCAACTGACTATAAGAATCCACTCTTGCCACCTTTACCATCTTCTCAGTCGTATCTGTTGCTCCTCCAAAGCCTGTATCTAAATCAAATAACAACCACCGCCACCTGCCATCTAATCTCTCTATTAAACCTAACTCTAAATCTCCTATCGGCTCCATCTTATACCGCCAAGCCTTTGTGTTTCCATACGGCCAGTCAAGATTGGCAAAATACAACTCAAACAACAAATAATCCAACAAATTATCAACCTCCATCCGATTCCGCACCGAATAATAATCTTCACACTCTTGGCACCGCCGCACGCTCTGTAGCAACTGATTGTATCTCTCTGCCTCCTCCTCACTATTCCTAGTAAAACCTAGTGCCAACCCTCTATTCTCACCACTTCTCAATGGCACATCCACCATTACTAACATCTTTGGATTAATTCTATACTTACCTTTAAAATAAGCCTCATCAAATCTTTCCTGTAAATAATAAAGCCCCCAATACTCTCCATTCAGATATAACACCACCGGCCGATTCTGCTGCACATCCACCTTAGAATTTGCCGCTACCAACTCACTCGCCAACCGATCTCTCAACATACTGTACTCCACATCTCCACCAATCCTTAACACTAGGCTCAAATATCTTTCATTCCCCTTCTCTCCAAACACCGGATACTCCAACCAATCATCCAACCCTTCACCATTCTTAAAATATATCCTAAACGACTTTTGCGGTAACTCTCGCATATTCCACCCATGTAGCCTCAACCCAATCTTCTTTTCAAACTTTAACTCCCCCTTTTCATAAAACCTCATCTCTGCCTCTCTTTCCCACTCCTCTCCCCTTTGAAACATATTCTCTCCTTCCCCCTCAACATATATTCCCTTCTCTTCATCCCACAAATTTTCCTCTAAAGTCCTAATCGACACTACCGCCATCTCATGATCAACCTTCGCCAACTCCTCATAACTCTCTACTGACATCAACTTCTGATCACTTGTAAACCCCATCACTCTTATTCCCACCACCAATCCCAAAACCACCATCACTCCCACTCCTAAAATCTTCTTCCCACTCCAAGCCGACTGCTTTTTTAATAACATTGTTGCACTCCCATCATATACTTTGAGCTTTTAGAAACCCTCAACGGCAACCTCTCTGCCACCCTCACAAACTCAAAATCACTCTCTATCCCATACTTACACTCCAACACCTTTAAATCCCACTCACTCGTTATCCTCCCCGCCTGCCAATCACCCATCGCTTGAAACCGCAAATCATCATCTAAAGTAATCCTTACTCCCAAAGATTTAGACAAAAAATATCTTCGCTCATAACCAGCCACTACCACTGGCTTTAATAAATCAACCTCCGCCACCAACCCCATCAACTTCTTCTCCATCAATCTCCTTATCTCATCTAAATCAACCTCCGCCACTTTCTTAGATAACAAAAACTTAGCCTTTTTCATTACCTCGCCCTCTCTTATCTTAACCTCAATCTGCATTGCCGAGATCTGACTCCCATGCTCATACCATCTCACCCGCACCTTTCTCCTTTGCTGAATTCCCAATTCATTTTGCTGATAATAATCAAGTTCTTCCGTATCAAAATAGATTGACATCACCTGCCTGGGGTAATAAATCGGCCTAAACAAACCCGGATGACTCAACACATAATCCTCCAGCTCCTCCACCTTCAGCTTATCAGTCACATACTTGCGTTCATAACGCCATAAACCTTCCACATCCCCATTACTAATCATATTCAAAGTATACCACCCTCTTCTCTACTCCTCTCGAGTAAATCAAAAACAAACTAGCTCCCTATCATCAGCTAACACGAACTCTAAAAGCCCCACTTGCGCTAAAATTCATCTTCTAAAGTATAATCTAATATATGAAAAGTAAAAATTTCTTTTTATTAAGTTGGAAAAAGTTATGGATACTTATCATAGCCGGTTTTGTTTCAATAGTTTTACATAATCTCATCAGCGGGTTAATGAAAGCAGAAGAAGCCTTCTTCTTTATCATTGTTGTTTTTGTTATTCCTACTTACTTTCTAATTACTGTTTTATACTCTCTTATAAGTTTTATCGGAAAAAGAAAAAAGAAATAGACAGGTTAAAATCTTATCTCACTTGGCTCCCTCTAAAAGACTTGTTTATCAACCGCAAAATAACGCTTTTTCTCTTATCTCCATTTAGTATTATTTTTTAGAACGCAGTTTTTTAAATATTAAAAAGGTTCCAACAACTAAAATAACAATACCTCCTACTAGCAAAGGCCATACTGGTCTGTTTACTCGTTTTTTGATCCTTTTAATTTTTTCAACTCCCTCATTTTTTTCATTTATATCAAATGTTCCCTTTTTTAAAGCTTCATCTCCAGTTTCAGCATAATCAACCAAACTAGCTTTTAAGCTTTCTCCTGGCTTAAGAGAAACAAGAGCTTTTTTGCTGAAATTAACAAAATCAAGCTCATAAACTGTTACTTCGCCTTCATATACCTTAACCTCTGTTTCTAAAGTATCCTTGTTAAAATCATATTCAACAATGCTTTTGTTTCCAAAGGCCAACCCACCAACCAAGGTATTATTTCCAGCTTCCTCACCATCATTTTCATTGTTCTCCTCGCTGGTTAAAAATACCAAATTCTCTGTAGGAGTTTCTTCCTCATCGCTATTCTTAATTACAATTTTGCCATTTTCTAAACCAATTATATCTTCCCCCTCTACTAGATTTTTCCACTGCTCATCATTCAAAGAATCTTTTTTATAAACCCTTATCTTAGTTCCGTCTTTACCAACCCAAACTGCGGTATCATCATCTGTTTTAAACACTTGTCCCTTTTTAGTTTCTTCACCAAAACGATTAAGAAATTCATTATAAGATAAAGTCGCTTCATACTTAAATGTTCTTATAAAATCCCTCTTCGCCCATATCATCTTGACATACCATTCTTCTAATAATGTAGGATCATCGTCATTATCATCGCCAGCTATAAGCCAACCTTCTCTACTCTCATCTTCTGCAAAGTAATACCTTGGCCAACCTCTGTTGGCCATCTTCTCTGCATCAAATCTAACCGGCATATTTCTGAGTTGTTCTTCTGTAGTGAGCGTTAACTTGCCATAATCAATCATATAAAAAGTTTTCTCTCCTGGTGGTTGCTTTGCTCTCTCTTCTATTAACCTTCCTTTTAGTCCATAAACGGGTTCCTCTTCAGGTTCAAGACTCTCTTGATATTCACTATTAAACTCATCTACTGAAAAAATGGCAACAACATTTCCATCCAAGATAAAATCAAAACTACTTGTAAATTTAACAGTCGCAGTTCCATCTTTTGTGACACTACCCCGCCATGATCCTTGAACGTCAAAACTTTGCTTATTACCTTGAGAAGTAAAAGAATGCCAACCATCAAAAGAGCCACTAAAAGTACCATCCCAACCACCAGTAAAGTTACCATTAAAACGACCACCAAGCTTTATATTCTCTTTATTACATATTCCAGAATATGTTCCACTAGCGCTGCCACCTTCAGCTGGAAAGGTACAGCTAATTGTTCCTCCACAAGTAACATACTCATCCCCAGAACTCCAAGAACCATTAGCAGTAACAGCTAAGGCTTTAATAGGAAAAAGAAAAAGAAAAAGAAAAAAAAGGACAGTAATAACAAAAGATTTAACAATCTTCATCATCTTAATAATAATAAAGTATAAGTTTAGATGTCAAGTAAAACTTAATTTATAAAGGAAAATAAAGTAGTTCCGCCACAAATTTTGAGGAAAAAACCTAGCTCCCCTGCCATCAGCTAACACAAACTTTCATCTCATTAATTAACTTCAGTTAATTATTACTTACTTTCACCACCCCAAATAGTAAATAAATATGACCTAATGTCTGTCTCACTAAAAGAAATCGATCCTTCTTTAGCTAACTGATCTTCCACATAATCTCTTTGCTCTTTAAAGCCACCCTCTATCGGCTTTACCCATAAATCTTTTGTGTTTTGATAAATATAAGTTCCCCAAAATATTAATAGCAAAATAATAAAGATTTGTTTAAACCTTGTCTTAAGCAACTTCTCTTGAAGATACCAAAACACATATAAAACCATCACTGAATTATAAAGAAAATAATACTCTGACAATGGCCCTCCATAAAGAGTAAAGCCAATTAAAGGAATAATAAACCATAACGAAATTAAATACCCTAAAAGCTTCTTCCAACTATCTTTTTCAAAAAATACTATCCATATCCCATAAATTGCCGGTAAAACAAACTTAAGTAATTTAAAACCTGAATAGTAAAGAATCGAATCAAACTGAACCAGGGCGAATGACAACCTATGAAGCATAAATCGAAAATGAAGGCCAATATAATAAACATTCCAAAAGTCCTGAAATTTTAAAAAGTCATCTCCTCCTTGAATAAAATATATTATGGTTGGTATTAACCAAACAAAATACAACGGCAAGCTAAACAAAGAGTATTTAACCACCTTAACCTTATCTTTGACTCCCATTAGTGAAACCAAAACAATCAAAGTTACAAACACCGCTGTAAAATGAAGATTAAAATAAAAACCACTCAATGCCCAAACCCCAAACACCCACTTATATCTCTCCTTATATATCTGAGTAATCCCATAAAATATTAAAGCCGCCACCCCAGGCATTAAAGTTACATTCCATGGTACTCGATTTACTCCTATTAAATAATGACTCACCGCATATATTAGTGAAACAAATAAACCTGCCTTCTCATTAAATATATTCTTTGTCACTTTATAAATAATTACGAAATTTATTACATTCATTAGCATATTGAAGTAATTCAGAGCCACAGGATCTAATTTCCATATGTAAAAAAACGGAGCTAAAAAATAATAATATAAAGGCGGTAAATGAAAATGCCCTATTCCTGTTCTTGGACCCAACAAAGCATAGTCGCCCATCAGTATATTTCTTACTACCCAGGAATCCCTCACTTGATCCCACTCAAAACTCTCAACATACTCAATCCTATAAAACCTCAAATACATCCCCACAGCTAAAATTAAAAGAAAAATCACCCACGGTTTCAAAATTTTTCTTAACTTCTTTTCAATCAATTTAAATCTCTTCTTCTCCCAGATCGCCATAACTAATTATATCCCAAACAAAAAAGACTCATATATCAACCCCATAGTTTTGCTCCCCTGCCATCAGCTAACACGAACTTTGAAAAAGCCAAAATGCTTGTTAGTCATCAAATAAAACAACTGCATTACTAATCCCTCGAGGTTGAGGAGCAGCATAATAAATCTTTCTATTGTAATCAACATTATATGGGGGAACATTAACTATTTCACCTTTAATATACAAGGAGGCCGCTCCACCTGGATCAAAAGCCATTGCTCTTTTTACTCCCATATTTAATAAAACATTCGCCATCTCCTCATAAGTCACTCCAAAACTATCACGAGTTCTGCTATTAAACACCACTCCGATAATCTCATTTTTTTTACCAATCCCCAGAGCAATTTTTGGCCCTCGTTGATTAAGTCGATCATTTCTAGACGCTTGGGATCTTAATGAATGTTTTGTTTTAAAACCCTCCAACTTCATATCAATATTCAACTTGCCATTTTCCAGCAAAAGCGGTCCAGCTCCCACCGCTTCTCCCACTCCTTCCCATTCTTTGCCCAACTCTAAAGCAAAATCTATTTCCTTTCCTACCTGATAAAACTGGATAAATTTTTTATCATAAATTTCTCGAGGAAAAGATAGAGTAATCCCCACCGGCAACAATGTTCTTTTCGGGTTAAAAGCCCTCTTGAATCGTGATTTATAAACCGCCACAATCTTTTTACCGCAAATAGTTACTAATACTCTATTCTTAAGAGGGGCTTTTTGGTCAAACATAAGATTATAAACCGCCACCTTATCATCAACTAATTCTTCCAAATCAGGATTAATCTGTTGCTTTTGCCAACCAATAACAGATCGCTTACCATATTCTTCTACCCACAGTTTTCCTGCTGTTAAGCTTAATCGCTTAATCAGAACTTCACCGCTTTTTTTAAAAGCCAGCACTGGACGATTATATAAAGGTAAACTCAAAATCTTACCCTGATGAATTGCCAAACCTAAAGGCGTTCCTATATATTCCTCTGTTAAACCCAACTTACCCACCAACTCATTATTTAAAATAAACCCGCCATTAAAACCCAATAAGGCTTTCTTCTTCTTCTGTTTCTCTATTTTTTTAACTAATTGCAATAAGGCCTCATCTCCTTCTTTCCGGCTTTCTATTATTTCAAAACAGCCCCTACCAGTCAGTTTAAAGTAAGCACCGGTCCACGCTAAACCATCTGGGTGTTTCCCACTAAATTTACTCCAAACCAAATTCTTTTGACCAACGGGTTTTTGTTGACAGTTTTTAATACTTGTTTTTAAAACCTCTCCTGTTTCATCTTGTCTGGTTTTTACTTCTTCCCAAAACTTCCTTTTTTTATTTCCCGCCCTTATTAACTCTCGATTAAACCCTTTAAGCTGCTGTGTAGGCACAGGATAATTTAAAACTGGCCTTAAACCTGCCGGTACAAACTGAAAAAAAGTTTTATTCTTAACTAATCCAGAAAAATTAGCAAACTCTAAAGAATCAACTCTTCCAAAACGAAAACTATCAATATCCAAAAGGTCTAAAGTAATAAAATTGTCTTCCCCTCTGGCAAAAACTACTCCGTTCTTCTCTTTTATTTCCACCAATATATTTTTAACTTTTTTATTTAATTGATAAAAATTAATACCTTGACAATAAACAGGTAGGGATAAAATTTTTACCAACCCTTTCCGCCTATACTGTCGCAGTAATCGAAAACTGGGTTTCTTTAAAATAATCTCCAAATCATTTTTAGTCACACTGCTGGAAAAAGGTTTACTGCTCACCACTAAGTAAAATCTTATTGAGCTACCTTTCTTCAACCTTTCCGTTATCAACCCTTCAGTTAAAACCTTTAAATCCATCATCACATCTTTACTGTCTCCCAAAAAAAACATCACCTCTCGGGGTTGCTTAACCACTTTTTTATAAAACAAATCAGCGTTAAAAGAGTCAATATTGGGAAATAAAAATTTCAATTTTTCTCTCCAAGTGCTCTCTGAATTATAAACTTCTTCTAATAAAACTTGTTGAGAATTAATGTCTTCTTCCTTGGCCCCTGATTGAGAAAAAGGGTCAAACTGCCCCCCAAAGATCTTCTGAGATAAACAAACCACTACTCCCCTCAACTCCTGTTCTGTTAACTGATGAAAAAGGTATTTTTTATTTGTTCTGTTTCGATAATTCAAACTATGATCAATAATCATTTTTTCTTTTCCCCATGTCAAACAAAATACTTCTTCTATGGCTTTAAAAAATAGCCAGCGTTTTCTAGGCTCAAGCTCTACTTGATCCACCAACTGACGTCCAAAAGCAAATATTCTACTTTTTAAATCCAATTGCTCTATCCTAAAAAAAGAAGGGTCAATCAATGATTTAAGATAAAACAAAAAACCGCTAGGAATATAGCCAGGAAAATAGGTTCTATTTCTCCCCCCTACAATTTCTTTAATAGAATTTTTTCTAAAATTCAAAACTTTTCTTAAAGACTGATAGACAATTTTTCTTGTTTGACCATTACTTGTTGTTTGCTGCCAAAGTTTTTCTAGAATATAAATAAATTGCTTTTGTAAAGCTTTAAAGGTAAAGCGGGCGTTTACTATTTTTCTATTAGTCCTAAGCAATTGTTTTCTTTTTTCCTTTGAAATAATAAATGGTACCAACTCCTTCGCTAGTTTCTGATTATTATCACTAAAAGCAAATACCTTCAACCCTGATGTTACTTCTTTGTAAGTCTGATAAGGACTAAATGGATTAACCACTAAAGGCACCCCCGCCGCCGCACTTTCTATAATCGGCAAACCCCTACCCTCTGTTTGACTTAATAAAAAAACCAGATCAGCAATCCCATACAACTCACCTATCCCCAGCTCTTTCAAGCCTTCTGTTAAAAAATTCTCATTGCTATCCTTGCCAAATTTAAAACCAACAAAAAATCTCTTTTTTAAATCTGGAGTTAATTGTTGATAATAATTCATTATCTCCTTTTGTATTTTTTGAAAATACTTAAAATGCCCAGAAGCAATCGGTCCAGTAATCAATAAAAGAACTTGTTTTTTCTTTGGAAGCAGGTGTTTTTTAAATTTTCTATCATCAAATAAATTTTTTAAAACTACAAAGTTTTTTTCTATCTGCTTTCTCCCAATTATCCGTGTTGGTTGAAGAAACAATAAAGTAGTTGCGGGAGAAAATTTTGGCTTTTTATGAAAACCGACAATAAAAGGTTTTCCTTCTTTAGCTTGATAGTTGATTTGAGAATCCCCTGGCTCAAAAACCGGTGGTTTTTTATACAAAGAGCTGAAAAGAAGATTTAGCTTGTAATATACTTTCTCTTTTTGTAAAAAACTTAAAGGCTTAAACTTTTTTATATCTATTGTTGTCCCTATTTCAGTCACATTATTCGGATTCAACCCTTCTTCTTCTATCAATACCCTGCTTTGCAGCTTACTAATATTAACTTGTGTCCAAAACTGACTTCTCCAGGGAAAAAGAAGCTTAATTATACTAAAAAATTCACCTAAATCAGCGTTAGTAAAAAAGTGATCCCTCACTCCTGGCTGTTCACCTTTCCGTCGATCGCCAGGGTTTTTCCCACTCTCCCAATAAAAATCATGATTAACATTAACTACTGGTATGCCAAAAATCTCACTTATAATAACTGTGGCTAAGGTTAAGGAAAGATTCCCAGGATTAGAAGCTACATTAGAAAGAACCAAACAGCGAACATTCTCTTTCTCAATAATATTTAACATCTTCTCAATAATTATTAGGCTTTGTTCCCAAATTAAAGCAGGTAAAAGGTTATAAACCCTACCTCCTCTTTTAAGCTTATGAAAATATAAAAATTGATAAGGATCTCCCCACTCTTCAAAACCAGCCGCTTCTTGGATTTTATAAACAGGAGTCTTACTTCTTTCTCTCTTCAAAACTTCTGCCTCATTATTAAAATCACCCACTATCAAACACGCCTTAAAATTATGAGGGAAAATTTTTCTAAAGGCTCTAATATAGTAACTTGTCTCTGTAGAAACCCCATCTACTCCTAAATTATAAGTAATAAAGGCAAAACTGCCATTACTTAAATATTTGCTAAAAGAAGAAAATTTCAAAAAATCTTTTGGTTTTTGAGCAAATGAAATTCTTCTTTGTTGAAGTTTATCTAAAAAAATACCTAAATCAAACCAGGTTTTAATCTTCTTTCTCTTTATCCGTTTTAAAAGTGATTTTCTATTATTTCCCTTTACCATTTACGATATTATACAGCATTTCTACTACAATAATCTTACTATCACAATAAAAAAGATTGATACAGCAATCAAAACATCATGCCCTCATCCCAAATACTCCCCTACCATCAGCTAACACGAACCTTGGGCCCTACAAAATTTCTGTGAACCATTTTCTAATTACCTCTTCTGTTTTTGAAGACTCTTCAGGACCAGACAACCCAGGTATATCCTCTCCAAGAAAACTTAATTCAAGAAAATCTAAAGCAAAAAATCCATCGACTTTACCCTTTCCTTTTCTAAGGACTATTTCATGAGCCCTTGCCTCCTTTTCTTCACTCCACGAGTTCTTTTCCCATTTTCCAGGCAACAAACCATAAAATTCGCTAATCATGACTCCTTTGCAATTATCTCTTTCTGCAAGACCAATGATTGTATCCAACGCATGGTCAACACGTTGAGAGAAATCTTCCAGCGTCATACCGGTGTTAGATTCCAGACCGAGTGTGAATCCAAGATAGTCATATCCTGAGAAGTTCGTTGGATTGGGTTGTCCAGGGTCAGGTAATATATCGCCGACAGCACCACCTTTCCAAATTATCTTACCGTGATAAACCTCCTTTATTCTAGGAAGGATCTCTTGCCCCCAAGTTACGGATGCAGATGGGCCAAACAGCACTTCTGGTTCATTCATGGGGGCGAAGAATTCAACTTCGTGCTTCTCGGCTAATTTGGCGTATTCAATAATTTTGGAATTCCAAGCCTCTAAATCTATCCAATCCTCTAAACCCATCCCCCCTGAGCACTTTCCCATGGTTAAAGCAACTCTCAAGCCATTTTTGTGAGCAGTTTGGATATTAGAAATCAAAAGCTCTTCTTGGATCGGAATAATTTCTTTCATTATTTTAACCAATTCGGAATCGGGGGGAAATCTTTCAAGGCAGTGCTCAATCTGAGGGGGAAAGCCCTGAAAGAAAACCGTGTTCATCCCAAGACCTTTTAACTTCCGCATATCAGAAGCTAGCTTGTAAGTATTTTTAGTTAATAAAGTGGGCGTCCAAATGCCTTTGTAAATCCGTACTTCGGTGGACGGTGCTGGAACGACTCCTTTTTCAACTTTAGGAGCAGTAATATTTTTGTAAACAAAAAATCCTCCTACGCTCAAGCCAATCAAAACTAATAAAATGATTAAGATTTTTAATTTCAGACCCTTTTTAGGATTTATGGGTAGAATTGGCTTAGAAGGTGTTTGAGAACCGGGAGGAGGCTGCTGCGGAGCTTGAGAAACATCTTTAACTTCAGGCTGTGCTTTTTGAGCAACTGGGACTTGTGGAGCATCGCCGTCCATAATTAAATCTTAACACGTTTTAGAACTATGTTTAAGACCAGACATTTTCTCAACCGATATCTTTTGTATACCTTACATCTTTCCATTGTTTTTAATACCCGAAAAATGGCTTGTAAGGCTAAAAAGGAGATTTTATTAAGAAACGAACTACTCCCCCGATCCAAGAATTACACATAACCAGATAAATAAGATAATTAAGGCCTTTAAAGACTTAGCTCAAATGGAGCTAATTAGAGTTAGGTGGGAGGAAATTAATCGGCTACAAAATTTCCCTAAACCATTTTCTAATCACTTCTTTTTCTGTTTTTGAAACACCCTTAACATATACCCCGGGCATTCCCGGCACTTCCATTCTAAGAAAGTTCGCAACAATAAATCCGCTGGCCTTATCCTTTCCTTTTTCAAAGACTATTTCAATGGCCCTCGCAAGCTCTTCTTCACTCATCCACCCCTCTTCCAAAACATCCCCCACGCCGGATCCGCTCGGAAAGAACCTATCCATCACACCAAATTCGTCAATAATAATTCCTTTACAATTATCTCTTTTTGCATGAGCGAATCTGTAATCTATAGCTCCTTCAACATATTGTGCATAACCCTCTAGCGTTAACCTGTCAGCCCACCGTAACTGCTCCTCTGATTCCAAACGCTCACTTAACGAGAACAAAATAGTAAGCCCTATATAATCGTATCCTGCAAAGTCTCCTGGTGGCTGTTTGGATATTTGAGATATTGTTGCTTTATCAGGTGGTGAACCGACCCCGGGGCTAGACCAATAAATCTCACCATGATAAACGTTTTTAACCTTAGGAATAATCTCTTGCATCCAACTTCTATAAAGATCTCCAGTAATTATAGTGGGTGGCTCAGCCAAAGGTGCAAATAGTTCAACATCATGTTCTTCTGCTAATTTAGCCGCCTCAATAATTAAAGAGTCCAGCCTTCCCAAATCTTTCTCCTCCAACCTGGGTTTAGGGTAAATGATTGGGGTCAGCATAACCTTCATGCCGTTTTCGTGAGCTGTTTGAATATCATCGAGTATATAAGATGTATCCAGGCCAACAAGTGGATTGTCACCTTCTTGAATAATAATAATTGCCAAAGAAACAGTGTTCATCCCCAAGTCCTTCATCTCTTGGATATTGGAAGCTAACCAGCCCTGAGGTATACCCGGCAGCCAAATACCCTTATAAATGTAAGCCTCTTCCCCTACCCCCTCTTCACCAACAACAGAAATACTTTTATCTACTTCCGTACCGGTAGCAAAAAAGTTTTTCCAAACAAAAAACCCTCCTAGGCCTAAACCAACTAAAATTATTAAAATAACTAGAACTTTAATTATCAAGTCTTTTTTAGGTTTTGCAGGTGGATTTAGTCCAGAAGGTGTTTGAGGAACAACAGTAGGTTGCTGTGAAGTTTGAAAAACATCTTTAACCTCAGGCTGTGCTTTTTGAGCAACTGGAACTTGTGAGGTATCATCCATAATTAAACCTTAACACATCTCAACGCAGAAGGTTCTAATAACGCCTAACTGGCTCCCCTGCCATCAGCTAACACGAACTTTAAGCAGAATATTTGTTTTTACTCCTGTTATTTCAAGCGCCCTGTAATAAAAAAATGGTTTTTTTATATTACTCTTTTATACTCTGTCAAATTTTGCTAAAAAGTGCCCTAATAATGCCGGCGCATAAACTCTCTTCAAGCCCTTAACCTTCTTCCGTCTTCCATAAATCTTAATAATGCTCTCAGCTACATAACCCATATGTTTATCTGTATAAACTCTCCTTGGTATCGTTAATCTAAGTAAATCTAGCTTCGGCAAAATCAATTTTCCAGTCTTCCTATCTACCTCGCCAAAACAAGATGTTCCTAACTCCACCCCTCTCACTCCTGATTCAATGTATAACTCAACTGCTAAAGCTTGTGAAGGAAACTGCTCCTGAGGAATGTGACTAAAGAACTTTTTCCCATCAATAAATACTGCATGACCTCCAGCTGGATTAACCGTCGGCACTCCTGCTTTATTAAGCTTATTCCATAAATAATTCACCTGGTCATATCTATACTCAAGGTAGCTTTCCTTGATTACCTCTTGTAACCCAATAGCCATACTAGCCAACTCCCTGCACGCCATTCCTCCGTAAGTCGGAAATCCCTCGGTTACTACCAACATTGTTCTCAGCTTCTCAAAAACCTTCCTACTGTTAGTTCCCACCAATCCTCCAATATTAGTCAGAGCATCTTTTTTACCACTAAAAGTACAGCCATCAGCATAAGAAAACGCCTCTCTCACGATCTCCTTAATTGTTTTATTTCTATACCCTTTCTCCCTAAGCTTAATAAAATAAGCGTTTTCCGCAAACCTACAAGCATCAATAAAAAAAGGAATCTTGTATTTCCTAGCGATCTTGCTCGTCTTCTTAATATTAACCATTGATACTGCCTGTCCTCCAACCGTATTATTAGTTATTGTTGTCATTATCAACGGAATCTTAGTTCTATTCTTTCTTACAAAATTCTCTAGCTTAACCAAGTCCATATTCCCTTTAAAAGCCATCTTTTTCCTTGAATTATAAGCATCCTTAACCACAAAATCTTTCGGCAACCCCCCAACCAATTTCACATTTGCCTCAGTTGTATCAAAATGTGAGTTATTTGGAATTATCTCTCCTGGTTTTACCATCGAAGAAAATAATAAATGCTCTCCCGCTCTACCTTGATGAACCGGCAGAAAATATTTAAACCCAAATAAGTCTTTAACTACCTTTTCTAATTGATAATAACTATTACTCCCTGCATAAGCTTGCTTCGTGGTTAACATTGCTGCCCATTGCTTATCACTCATTGCACTTGTACCACTATCAGTTAACAAGTCAATATAAACATCATCAATCTTTAACTGAAAAATATTGTATCCCGCCTCTTTAATTAATCTTTTTCTATCCGCTCTAGAACAAGTGCTGATCTCTTCCACCATTTTTATTCTAAAAGGTTCAGGCTTCATTGCCTAATTTTACCATACAAAAAAGGGCTGATATATCAACCCCATAGTTTTGCTCCCCCTAAAGGACTTGTTCATCAACAAGAAAATAGAAATTGATTTAACCCTTAATCAAGTCAAGACCGTCTTTTCCCTACTCCCTCAGTATCAACTTGCAAAATAGCATCTACTGCCTAAATTTCAACATAACCTTGGTCTTTCATGGACGGAGCTAGATCAACATAAAAGTTCCTCTCCCAAACATGTTTTTTCAACTCCTCCACAAGTGACGCTGATAATTTCCGCCCGTCAGCCACAGCTGTATTAGCTTCCACATTCTTAACTTTTCTAGTGCCTGGAATTACTGTGGAAACTTCATCAAAAAACAAAATAAATCTTAAGGCTAGTTCAACCATGGTCTTAGCCTCACCTTTTAACAACTCCTTTAGCTTATCAACTCTAGGCACCAACTCTTTTAATCTTTCAGGGCTAAAATAAGTAGGGTGCATTTCGTCAGTAAACTTAGTATCCTCTGCTAATTTGCCAGTTAAACCACCCTCGTCTAAAGGCACACGAGCAATAACACCAATGTTGTGTTTTTTAACATAAGGAAATAATCTCTCAATTGGTTTTTGATGAAAAATGTTAAAGATTAACTGCACCGAGTCAATCAAACCCGTATCTAAAGTCTTTAAACAATTTGATGGTTGATAGTCGTTAATTGACAGTCCCCAATGTTTAACCTTGCCTTTTTTGGTAATTTTTTGAATGGTTTCTTTCCAGCCGTCTTCTTTGACAAAATCATCTTGCCAAACATGAAACTGCATTAGGTCAATAGTGTCCATATCAAGAGCTTTAAGCGAAGCGTCTACCATTTCTTCAATATAATCATTGGGAAACACCTCTGAAATTGACACATTCTTCCAGGCGGGCCATTTTCTGTTTTTTCCAGGAATTTTAGTGGCAATAATTACCTCGTCTCTAATGCCTTTTTCTTTGACAAACTTGCCAATCATCTCTTCTGAGGTTTGCACCGTCTCATCTTCTACCCTGCCATAAACATAAGCCGTATCAATAAAATTTCCTCCCAATTCAACAAAGCGATTTAATGCTCTTAGGCTCTCCTGCTCATCAGGGTCATCCCACCCCCAAGGCTTACCAGACAGCTGCCAAGTCCCCATACCAATCTCTGAAACCTTCAATCCTGTCTTACCTAAGTTTCTGTATTGCATGTAAGCAAATTATAACACTAACTAAGCTCTTCTATCTAAAACTCTCAAAGCTCTTCTCTTCTCCAATAAAAAGACTGATACAACAATCCTTTCAACTCATAGCTCCCCCTAAAGGACTTGTTCTGCAACCGAAAGATTAAGTTTGATATTAGCCTTAACGAGCTAAAAATCGCCCTTCCTACTCTTGGTTTTAACTTTGCTTATGCTTAAAAACCTACCAATATCCATTCCCAACATAGAAAACCTCTTTGCCATTCAAAACATGTTCAAACAACTCTTGAGAATTAACAGGTGCAATCATCCCGCCACTACTTTGTTTAACCTCGCCCTTAGAGTTTGTCCAAGAAAAATCTCTAGAGAGCATAACAAAGCCATTCTTTTGATGCAGTCTTATAGAAGCCGTGTTTGACGGGTCAACTGACAGGAAGGCTACCTCACAACCCTTATCTTTAAGAAAGCCCATAGCCGCTTGAGATACTTTACCAGCAACCCCTCTTCTCTGCCATTCTGGATGAGTGCAAATTCCGTAACCACAAAGTCTTATCTTTTTACCCTCAAAGCTTTGCTCAGTTTCATGGATGCCTGACCAGCCAACCAATTCCTTACCAATATGAGCTAAAACTTGGGCTGATTTTGGATGGTAAAAATCCTCCTCTGCTTCTTCTTCACTAACACCCGTAAACGCCAACTTTTGTAGGCTAGTAACAGCTTGTTTCTGTTCGTCTGACAATTTTTCTACGATAAGAATATCCATTTTTACTTCATCTATTGTTCCTTACATTAAAGCAATTATAACAATATTTCTTAGAGTTATCAGAGAAAGACGAAGATAAAATAAATTATAGGATACTAGCTCCCACTAAAGGACTTGTTCATCAACCATAAAATAAAGTTCAGCGTCACCCTTGAAGACCTGCAAATCCTATTTAATAATCTAAACTTAAGTCAAATCCAACCTGCTTACGCTTAAAAAAGGAAATTAAATAAATAGCCAATAAGCATAATTCCTAAAATAGTTACTCCAAAAAAGGTTGCAAGAAGTGGCCATTTCATCAGTTTTTTTAATATCAACGCTTCAGGTAAAGATAAAGTTACAGTCGCTGTCATAAAAGCTAAAGCCGAACCCATTGGAATACCTTTGCCCACCAATGCTTCTATAACTGGAATAACGCTGACTGAATTAGCATAAAGAGGCACACCCATTAAAGTAGCCAAAGGGATAACATACCAGCTTTTAATAGATAAGTATTTAGCCACCAAGTCTTCTGGAATAAATCCGTGTATTAACGCCCCAATAGCCACCCCCAAAACCACATAGGGAAAGACTTTTTTGGTAATATCCATCGCTTCACTTGTCCAATGCTTTACTAAACTCTTAAAAGGAACCTTCTGTGCATTATATTCAACTTCAACTTGGCTTTTTGACTTAAACTTAAGAAACTCTGGCTGAATATGTTTTTTCATATTTAACCTTTCTATTAACATCCCACCCAAAACACTGACCCCTATTCCAACCAAGTTATATAAAACAGTCGCCTTCAAACCAAATACTGCTGGAAACAAATACAAAGACGACTCATTTACTAAAGGCGAACTAATTAGAAAAGAAAAAGTGACCCCCAAAGGTATTCCTGCTGATAAAAAACCAATAAACAAAGGAATTGATGAGCAGGAGCAAAAAGGAGTCACTACCCCTAATAGTGCCGCTAACAAATAATCCAATCCATACCACCGTCTTTTAGTTAAAATATCTTTCACTCTTTCCATTGGAAAATAATAACGGGTAATTGCCATAATGTAGTTAATTACAACCAGTAAAAACCCTATCTTAATTACATCGTAAATAAAGAAATTAACCGCATTGGCAATATATGTATCAGGGATTATTCCCAACCACTGAGAAGTAACTACATCAGCAAATCGTTGAACAAAAACAAATGCATCCACAAGCTATTTCCTTTCCAATGCTTTTTTTATCTTAGCCTTTATAGCTTTCACATCAGGGGTAAATCCAGTCATAGCTATTTCTCCATTTACTGCTAATACTGGACTGCTCATCGCTCCAAGCTCAATAATCTTTTTCATTCCTTTATCTCCAGCAACATACTCAACCTCAATCTCAAGCTTCATTTCATCAACAGCTTTTTTTGTTATTTCAAATAAATTTTTACAGGTTGCACAACCTGAACCCAATACTTGTATTTTCATATTTCATATTTTACCAAATAAAAAAGTTCGTGTTTCCTCAAAAGCTGTCCCACTGGGTCTAATTTCCTAAACTAACTCAAGATATTACAAGCTATAGGCCTTTTTGCTCCCTACTCCTAGGATTAATCTAACTGACATTATCCCTTGTATTATCAAGGCTTTTCAAACTGTACCAATTGCTGAACAAGCTAGAGAAAGACTAAAACTGATAAAAAAACTAAGCATAACTCCTGTCTACACAAATTAAACCTTACCTAGCTCTTTAACAATTTAATTTACTTATTTTATGAGGGAATCAAAGCTTAAATTTTGTATTATTCTCTAACTAAATCTTTTTGCTCAAGCCATTCTGTATATTCATCTTGTAATTGAGCTACTAACTCTTTAGGTTTTACTTCTTCTTTAAAATAATCTATAACTCGTCTAGGTTTACCGAATGTAACCTTTAATGGTGGCATTAATCTTTTTAAACCAGGAATTAAACGCAAAAAATCTAAATCAGAAGCTCCTTTAATATGGGCTTTTACAATATAAGCACCACAATCTTTGTTTATGTTTGTCATTAAGTGACCGACGCCTGGTGACCAAATGTTCTTTTTCCTTGCCCCTGAAGGGAACATAATTACCAAGCCTCCATCACTAATAGTCTGTGCCGCCCTATCTATACTAGCTTTATTTAACTCATGAGCATTTTCTGGCATATCTGTTCCTAAATTTAAAGCTCTCCCAATTCTAGAAGATAGCTTCATTTCAGATGGATCGACTGAACTAGGCCTTACATAAACTGGCATTAAGTGTTCTGAAAAATTAGGACCTATTCCCTGGAGTGCAGCAACACCAACAGTAAAAATATCATCACGCTGAAGTAAAGCAGCGTACAGTGCCATTGTTTCAACTTCGTGTTCATGGTTAGCAACAACTAATACTGGTTCATTCTTTAGAATCCCCTCAACCTCTCTTGTTCTACCTACAACCTCTAACTTACTACCATGTTCTAAAATAAAATCTCTAGATGCTACGGGTAGGCCTTTCTTTCCAATAGCTAAATCTAACTCTCTAAAAACTTTCCCAACTATTGGAAACTCTGATATAGGCACAATTCCTCGTTCATATTCATTCATGGAGTAAATTATACCAAACAAAAAGTTCGTGTTCCCTCAAGAGCTGTCCCACCTGGGTCTAAATTCCTAAATCACCTCAAGATATTACAGGCTATAGGATAGTTTGCTCGAAGGGCGTAACCTTAATATAACCAAACAATTAACCTCTATTATCAATGTTTTTAAAGATTTTAAACTAGTGCAGGAATTGAGAGAAGAAATAATAAAAGTCAAACCTTGTCTAGCTCTTTAACAACTTAATTTACTTAGAATTAAGGGATTTACCTGACTCCCCGATCCAAGAATTACACATAAACAGATAAATAAAATAATTAAAGCCTTTAAAGACCTAGCTCAAATGGAGTTAATTAAAGTTAGATGGGAGGAAATTAATAGACTTCAGACTCCTCTCTCCACCTCTTCCATCAACTAACATGAACTATTTTGTTATACTATATTTATGAAAAAAGACTCTGCCTCAACCCCACTAGTTACCAATAATTTAACCACCAATCCAAACAATCACAATGTTGAAAATAAACCAAAAAACTGGACAGTAATCTTCCTCTCCATATCATTAATCACAACTCTTGGAATCACTGGATTTATTGGATACAAATATTACCAACTAAAACAGGAAACCTCAACCACAGTAAATCAACCTCCTATCCTCCTTACTCCCACCCCCCTCCCATCCCCCACATCAACCTCTCAAGTAATATCAAAAATTCCCTTTCCATCCCCAGGGGTGTTCGGTTCACGCAGTAGTGAAGAACAATCTACTTATGAAATCACCCAACGTTCACTTCCCTCCTGGGTAACTTATTTAGGTAGACCCCCATCAAAAGATTTAGGAGAAAGTCAATCTATAAACTTATTACCCACAACAGAAGAGTGCTACAATCCCGAAATCAAAAAGAATTTAGAGCTCAAACTTAATCAAGCTTTCCTTATCAACTTAATTCAAGATCTGCCTAGCACCGTTTATGATGAATTCGATAGAAAATTCCCAGATATAGGACACGACAAATTTCTTATCATTCAAGGCTTCGTTAGAAACAACGCGACAAAAGTTGGCACTGACTGGCTATACTCAGATGAATATTTTCGAATCAAAAGACCAAACTCCACCTATGGTGGCCGAACCTATGGACCAACTCAAGTCACCGCCCAGAGTACAGCTATTTTCTGGACCATGTTCCCTATTAAACCAGACGAACAGCAGTTTACCCTACTATACTGCCAACTCCTAAACCCAATCATTATCTCTCTCAATTTCAAATCATCTGAAACCGTTCACACTATGGGAAAATACTCTGCCACAAACGGACTCTACATCACTCCTTAAAATTAACGAACTCAATGTAATAAATGTTAATAACATAAAGTATCAAAAAAAGCCTCCTTTAAAGTTCTATTAGAAGACCAAAAGGTTCTAAAATCTGGTACAAGGCTCCGGAGGCGGGACTCGAACCCGCAACCTAGTGCTTAACAGGCACCCGCGCTGCCATTGCGCCACCCCGGAATGTAAATCAACTCTAGTATTTTACCACACCTCTTAATCTAAATAATCCTGCAGCTTCTTTCTTTGTGACGGATGCTTTAACTTTCTTAAAGCCTTTGCTTCAATCTGCCTAATTCTCTCTCTGGTTACCCCAAACTCTCTCCCCACCTCCTCTAATGTCATCGGCCGCTGAGTCTTCTGCAACCCAAACCTCATCTTTAACACCCTCGCTTCCCTATCAGACAACGAACTCAACACCTCTTCCACATTCTCTTTCAACATCCTAATCGAAGTCACATCATAGGGTGATAATTGAGTCTCATCTGGAATAAAATCGCCTAAATACGAATCCTCATCATCCCCTATTGGTGTTTCCAAAGACGTAGTTTTCTGACTTATCTTCATTATCTCTCTCACCTTGCTCGGCTCAATCTCCATCTCCTTAGCAATCTCTTCTGCTGTTGGCTCTCTCCCTAGCTCCTGCATCAGCTTTCTCGATATCCTAATCAGCTTATTAATCGTCTCCACCATATGCACCGGAATTCTAATCGTCCTGGCTTGATCCGCAATCGCCCGAGTAATCGCCTGCCTTATCCACCAAGTCGCATAAGTGGAAAACTTAAACCCTTTAGTCCAGTCATACTTCTCCACTGCCCTTATCAATCCTTTATTCCCCTCCTGGATCAAATCTAAAAAGCTCATCCCCCTACCAATATATTTCTTGGCAATACTCACTACCAATCTTAAATTAGCAGTTGTCAGATGCTTCTTTGATCGCTTATTCCCCTTATCCACTCCCTGAGCCAACTCAATCTCCTGCTCTCTAGTTAATAGCTTAATCCTGCCAATCTCCTTTAAATACATCCTGACTGGATCAGAGCTGGCTGGCTTCTCCATCTTATTTAACGCTTCCAATTCTTTAACTAACTCCGAAGCCGTCTTCACCCCCTCTTTCAACTCCTCCTCCGCACTATCAAACACATCCACATTCGCTCTTTCTAACTTGTCATATAGCTTATCCAATTCCTCCACCCGCTTCTCTGCATCTGGAAAAAACTTCAAAATCTCTTCCTGAGTCACAAACCCCTCTTTCTTGGCTTTTCTCAACAGCCTAGCTATATCCACTGGCTTCAACCGTCTCTGCCTCGTCTGCCTGCCTCGCCGGCTGGCGGGTTTCTTCACTGGTTTTTTTACTCTTCTGGTAGTTTGTTTACGTTTTGCCATACCTAGTCGTGATTATAGCTTAAGTTCCCTGCTTACCTCAACAAACTTTTTCTGCAACCTCATCAACTTCTTCTTATCCTTACCTTTCTCCACCTCTCTAATCATCTCTGACAACCGCCTCATCTCCGTCTTTAAACCCATCTTTCTCAACTCTTCCATCGTTTTTTCTAACTCCGCCTCTAACCTATCATCATCTTCCAAACTCTTTCCCAGCTCAGTTAAATATGCTTCATCCACCACCCCCACCAACTCTGCCTCCAAACTCTTCACAAACCGATTCACCTGCCATTTTCTCCCCTTCTTCAGCCACTCCTTCAATCTCTTAATTACCTTTTTCACTGCTCCCTCAGCCAACCATTTCTCCTCCACCTGCTTCACCAACCGCCGCACCAAATCTTCTCTCTGCAACACTAACGCCAACGCATATTCTGATAATCTCTCCTCCCGACTTTTCTCCGCCTCCTCTTTCTTTACCTCCTTAACCAGCTGTCTCTCCACCCTTGTCTTCTTCTCTGCCTTTTCCACCTCAGTTGCTACCGCTACCTCACTTACCCCTAAAACTCCCGCCAGCTTCTTCACATAATGTGCTTTAATCACTTGATTACTAATCTTCGCTAACACTCCTGCCGCCTCATCACTTACCTTCCGCTTCCCCTCTGGCGTCTTGACCCCAAACCGCTCCACTGCTGAAGTAATATAAAAGTCGTAAATCGGCACTGCCGTCTTAACCGACTCCTTCCACAACCGACTGCTTTTTTGGCTACACTCATCCGGATCCTTACCATACTTTAACTCAATCACCCGCACACTCAACCCCGCCTGTTCTGCCAACTCAATCCCCCTCCTAGCCGCCTTATCCCCTGCCACATCAGCATCTAAAGCCAAGGCCACATTCTCGCAAAACCTCTTTAATAACTCCACTTGACCCTCAGTCAAAGCCGAACCCTTAATCCCCACCACGTTCTTCACTCCTGCTTGATATGAAGAAATCACATCCAACTCTCCCTCCACCACCACCGCCTTATTAACTTTCTTAATATATTCCTTAGTTATCTCCAATCCATACAACACCCCTGATTTATGATACAAATTTGTCTCTGGCGTATTCATATACTTAGCCTCTCTAACCTCTTCCTCAAACACCCGACCCGCAAATCCCACCACCCGACCCCGATGATCAAATAAGCTAAACATCACTCTATTTCTAAACCGATCATAATAACCTCGCTTACCTTTAATCACTAATCCCGCCATCTCTAACTCCTGCGGCCCATACCCTTTCTTTTTCACCAAAAAACCCTGCAAACCCTCCCATTCATTTGGACTATAGCCTAATTTAAACGTCTTCATTGAAGCCTTTCTTATCCCTCTCTTCATTAAATATTGTAGAGCATTTTTACCCAATTTATGTTCCATTAGTAAATAATGATAGTACTCGCTTGTCAAATGATTTATTTCCAACAATCTCTCCCTTATTTGCTGCTCTTTTGTCGGTCGATAGCTCTTTAACTTCACCCCTACCCTGTCTGCCAAGGTCCGTAGTGCCTCTCCAAACTCCATTCCCTCCATTTTCATTAACCAACCATACACATCACCGCCTTCAGAACACCCAAAACACTTAAAAATCTGCCTCTCAGGAGAAACCATAAAACTCGGTGTCTTTTCCTCATGAAACGGGCAATTTGCCTTAAAATTCCGACCAGCTTTTTTCAAAGCCACCTGTTGGGATATCAACTCCACAATATCCACTTTCCGTCTGACCTGCTCAATCTGATCCATATTGCCTATATTCTATCACCTTTCCCTCAAGAAGTATTGCGGAAGGGGTGGGATTCGAACCCACGGTGACCTTGCAGCCACACACGCTTTCCAAGCGTGCTCATTCGACCACTCTGACACCCTTCCAACCCCTCTATTATACCAATCTCAACTGCTTTTCCTTCTCTTCTAACAACTTTTTAGCCTTATCCAGCACCTTTTTCGCCCCACTAAAATCCAGTCTCTCTCTGGCTGCCTCAAACTCCAACCACTCTACTTCCTCCATTTCCCAATCATGATCTTTAATATCTCCACTCACATACTCCATTAAAAAATACTCCACTATCTTAAATATCTTTGTTCCCTCAAAAGCATAGATATACTTCTCTGGCTCAGGAATCTTTCCTACTATCCTAGTCTTAATCCCACACTCCTCCTCCACCTCCCTCACCGCTGTCTGCCTTACTTTTTCTCCTTCCTCCACCAATCCTTTAGGAAACACCCATTTATGATAACCACTATGCTTACACACCAACCATCCCACTCCCCCCTTCCTCTTCTTATACACCACTCCACCCGCTGAAAACTCTCTTTTAGCCTGTCTCCCCTTCTGGCGGATTTTTTGTTTCTTCATAGTGCCTCCAACAAGAATCGAACTTGTATTAGTGGTTCCGGAAACCACCGTTTTATCCATTAAACTATGAAGGCTTGGCGGAGGGGACAGGACTCGAACCTGCAAGCCCTTACGAGCGGTCGCTTTCGAGGCGACTGCCTTACCATTCGGCACACCCCTCCAAAACTGTGCGCCCAACAAGAATCGAACTTGTATCCTTGGATCCGCAATCCAAAGTTTTGTCCATTAAACTATGGGCGCATATTATTCTTTTTCCAACGGCACCTTTTTCTGCAACCACTTAGCTGATCTATCCATAAACGTCTCTTCCGGCACCTCATACTCCATCTGTTTTTGCAATATCTCCTTTACCCTCTTTTCCTCTACTCCCCCTAAAAGCATCATCAATCTCCCTGGAAAGTTCAACTTAGTTTCCACATGTAAAATTATCTCCTTCCATTTCTTAGAAAACCAAAAACTCCTTAAATCCTTCCATTTATATGTCTTCCCCCCCGTCACCACTCCCCTAGTGGTAATCTCATGCTCCACTTTTTCTGGCGGCACTGTCGCTAATACATAAGCCACAAACATCAAAGCCACCATCACCGCAATCAACAACCATTCTTTTAAAAACAACAAAATCACTGCTAATAAAAACACAATTGCCGCAATCGTCGTGTAATACTCTCTATCTCTTTTTTTAAACGGCCTCACCGGCGCCTGCCACTTCAACAAACTCTTCAACTCCACCAGATTCTTCACTTCCTCCACCGGCTTTGCCTCAACTTTTTCAGTTTTCAAGGTTCTTTTTTTAAATAGGGCAGTCATATTTCTCCTTTTTAATTTTTTCCTAAGCGGAGGGAGTGGGATTCGAACCCACGTGAGCCGTGAAGCTCAGCGGTTTAGCAAACCGCCCGAATTGACCAGCTATCGGATCCCTCCTTGCCTTGATTATATCACTCTGCGGAGAGGGAGGGATTCGAACCCCCGGTAACCTTACGGCTACATTCGTTCTCAAAACGAAAGCATTAGACCACTCTGCCACCTCTCCTGAATTACATATTTTACCATGTTAAAATACCTTTTATGCTTAAACATGCTGTTATTGCCGGCACTTTTGACCATCTTCATCAAGGGCACAAACAACTCCTCACCACCGCCCTTGACTCTGCCCAACAGGTTTCTTGCGGCCTGACTCAACCTCATCTCACTCAAACCAAACCCCTCGCCTCTCTAATTCAATCACCTTTAACCCGCCGCCAATCCCTGACTCGCTTTCTTAAAAACCACTCATCCTGGTCTATTTTCCCCCTAAAAAACCCCCTTGGTTCTGCTCCTATCTCCCCACAGTTCGACACCATTATCGCTTCCTCAGCCACTCTACCTAATATCAACCGCATCAACCACCTCCGCCAACAAAACCAGCTTAAACCCCTTAAGCCCATCATCATTGACCTAGTCAAAAGCTCTGATAACCAACCTCTCTCCTCCACCCGCATCCGCCAAGGCCACATCAATCGACAGGGTTTTGCCTATCATCAAATCTTTCCTAAAAACCAAACCCTTCATCTCCCTTCTCTCCACCGCCATCACTTCCGCCAACCCTTTGACACTCTTCTGCCTGGCAGTCCTAATAATCTTAACTGGTCCGGCCTTCAAGCCAAGCAAGCCCTAACCAAACACCCCTCTCTCCTCACCATTGCTGTCGGTGATATTGCCGTCATCTCCCTTCTCCAGCAAAACCTCCCTCTTAATCTCGCGATTGTTGACCTTAAAACCAAACGCCAGCCTCTCTTCTCCAGCCTTGACAAGCTTGGTCTTCATGCTGATCCTCATCATACCGCCCCCAACCCCCCATCCACCCTCACTCCCCAACTCATCACCAGCCTTCGCTCCAGCCTTAAACCCTCTCTCCAGCCTCATACCATCCACCAAACCATCTTAGTTAAAGGTGAAGAAGACCTGGCTGTCCTCCCTGCCATCCTTCTCAGCCCTCTTAACACTGCCATCTTCTACGGCCAACCCAACCAAGGCCTAGTCCACATCCGAGTCACCGAAAAATCCAAAGCCAAAGCCCTTAATCTCCTGAAAAAATTCACCTAGCTAAACTCAACCCCCACACCTCTCTTACTCCCGCCCGCTTCAAAGCCTGACTGCCAGCTCTCATAGTTGCTCCTGTTGTCCACACATCATCAACCAACAACACTCGCCTTGGTAACTCTCCCAATCTCTTCACCCTAAACGCCCATCTTACATTTTCTCCTCTACTCACTCCCTTCAAACCTACCTGCGGCCGGGTTGCACGTTTCCTTTCTAACCACCTTGCTCTCTCCAGTCCCAAACCCTCCCCTACCCATCTCCCCACCATCTCTGCCTGATTAAACCCTCGCCAGTTTTCCCGCCGCCAATGTAGCGGCACCCCTACGACCACCGGCCTTTTCTTTAAAAACCTCTTCCACTCCTTCCCCTGCCTATCCTTCAGCTTCTCTTTCATCCCCACCGCCAATATCCTTAAAAACTCCCTTTCTATATCCCGAACCAATTCATACTTTAACTCCTGCACCCCCAACCTCACCATCCCCTTATATGACAACAAACTCACCAGCCCATCCAAGCCATATCTCTGCTGACAACCTAAATGCACTCTCCCACCTACCGCCGCTCGGTTACACCTTGGACACATCCAATCACCCCTTAACCTCACTGCCTTTAAACACTCCCAGCAAAAATATCTTCCCTGTCTCCCACACCCCACACATCGCCTCGGATACAACCAATCAATCACTCCCATCTGTGGAGATGGAGGGTAGCGAACCCTCGTCCGAAAAAAACCCTTCAAACCTTCTACAAGCTTAGTCAATTAATTTTCTAGTGTGGTTAATT
>Ga0209976_10000377_pt1 | contig 31031 bp, 24 predicted proteins | sample SumtaG_FD_182806 | JGI IMG/M metagenome (GOLD analysis project Ga0209976, IMG submission 182806) | Deep subsurface microbial communities from Indian Ocean to uncover new lineages of life (NeLLi) - Sumatra_00157 metaG (SPAdes) (version 2) | ecosystem: Environmental > Aquatic > Marine > Oceanic >...
TAGTCATGCCCGTTGAAGTTATGGCCGAATCAAAAGACCCATTGCCGGTCTCTGGCGAAAAGTAAAATAAGTTCGGGGTCGGGGAAGAAAAGAAAGCCGCATGACGCGAAGACGCGGTGACTCGGGAACACGGGGGAAAACCTGAGACCTGAAACTACCCCCTTCAATCACGACATCATGATGAATCAAAACATGAAAAACTAAACACAAAGGGAGATCGAAATATAAAATGGAAACAGCAATTCCTCGAAATGCGGCAATTTTCACCACAGAGGTCACTGAGGTCACTGAGAAGGAATAAATCTGGGGAAGACGCGATTCCTGTAAATGCGGTGATTTTCACCACGGAGTCACGGAGAACACGGAGAAAACCTGAAGAATGGGGGATTTAAAGGCTGTATTTTTCGGACAACCTCTTAATTATTGAAGAAATCAGCTCGGTTTTAAAGGTAGACCACAGTGACGGCAATAGCGCGATAAGGGATGAAAGAGAAGCTTACCGAAGAAGAAGCGCTCTTCGCAGCGGGGGCAACGAGCTCTCCATACCTGAAAAGACAGAACGCAGATAACTACATAAACAAACAGACCCAGGTACTAAGAAATTCATCTGACGGTGTGTGATGAGTTCATAAATACCCATCACTACAAATACAAAGGGTATAAAAAGAACTAGGGACGAAAAAAGTTTCTCGGCGACGCCTGATGACGGTTAATTTCTCTTCAAAACCTTTATTTGGCACATGAGATGTCAAGAAGCAATCTCCTTGATTCAAGATTCAAGATTAACCCTGTGATACCCTGTGTTGGATTGAACGCCGCTTTACAGGAACTCCTTACACCCTCGAATTTGCTTTTCCCTGCGGCCCTCTGCGGGATGTGCGGCCTACCAGAGAGTCGCCTTCCGCCGTCGCTAACGCCTTTCGATCAGCTATGGCGGACAAGCTGCGTCCTCTGCGTTAAAGCTTTGACCGTTTTAATATGCTGGATTCCGGGTCCTCGCGTTTATTTCACCCTCCCCTCAATCCCCTCCCCTCAAGGGAGGGGAAGAGTATGGGATGGGACTTATTTCGGCTCGGCCCGGAATGACGAACGGTTTTCCCCTGGCCTTAGATTTTCTCAGTATTCTCAGTGAGCTCAGGGGTAAAAACATCGCCTTTATAGTAACCGTTCTTTCCCCAGTTTCCCGCCTTCCTCCGTGCTCTCCGTGTCTCCGTGGTGAAATCCACCGCATTTACAGAAACCGTTCCTTCCCCAAGCTCAGCTTTCCTCCGCCTGTCTCCGCCTGCCCTGAGTCCCGCCGATGGCGGGATCGAAGGGTGTCTCCGTGGTGAAATCCGCCGTTTATAAAGGAACTGCTCTTCCCCCAGTTTAAGGCCTTCCTCTGCGTCCCTCCGCGTACTCCGCGGTAAATCAGCCTTTGATCTTGCCCTTCTACTGGCTACTGGATTCTGGATTCTGAATTCCTGTTTCTCTGAGTAACTCCGCGCACTCTTCAGGCGCGACCGTATTGATATAGAATCCCGATCCCATCTCGAACCCGGCGAGGTTCGTAAGGCGTGGCGTGATCTCCAGGAACCAGTGGTAGGCTTCGACATTCAAATGTCCTTCCGGATCCATAGGGGCGTTGTGAAGGACCATGTTCCAGGGATGCTCGCCCAAGGCCGAGTGCAGGCGTCTCAGAGTGCTCCCTAAGACCGTGGCAAGGCTGTCCAGGCTGTCGTCATCGGAAAGGGAGAAATCGTGACTGTGGTCCTTGGGTACGATATTCAGCTGGAAAGGAGAAGATGCGGCGAAGGGGGCGACGACCAGATACCCACCGCTGTCATCTACAATTCGGACTTCTTCCTGGACCTCTCTTACCAGGAGCTCGCACATGAGACATCGGTCCTTTTCGATCAGATGTTCTTCGAAGCTCGTAAGTTGTGAGGCAACGTTTTTGGGTATGACCGGAAGAGCCATGAGTTGGGTATGAGAGTGAACGAGGCTCGCCCCGGCCTCCTTGCCGTGGTTTTTGAACAGGATGACTGTTTTAAATCTCCCGTCCGAGAAGTGAGTGCGCATGCGCTCGCGGAAAACGATCAGGACCTCGGCAAGCTCATTATCAGTCATATCCACAATTTGACGGTCCCTCACCGCGGTCTCGATAATGATCTCGTGGACGCCGAAGCCCGGAATGCTGCTGTGGATTTCCTCAACATACGGTTCGCAAGGCAGTTCCTTATGCAAAGCGGGAAACTTGTTGGGAACAACTCTCACCCGCCAGCCAGGGGTGTCGGGGGCGGTGTCCGGGGAACGATGACTGTACACCTCGGGCGGCGTCATCGCCTCGTTGCCGGGGCAGAAGGGGCATATTTTCGGTTCAGGAACTGCTCGTGTAGTGGATTGGTAGTGGGATGGACGGCGCCCCCGCTCCGCCGAAAGAATGATCCAGGTCTTTTTCACGGGATCGTATCTGAGCTCAGACAAGGAAAACCCCCGGATTGATACGAATCTCATATCTCAAATCTCAGATCTCAGAGAATTGCTATCCAAGATCCAAGTATTCCTTTGGGTAACTTCGCCTAATCTGCTGTGTTTCAGCTTTTGATCTAGCTTTTCTACTGGCTCCTGGATTCTGGCTACTGGCTTCTGCCAAATCCAGATACTAGACACTGCGCGTTATTCATCTTCTGACGCGCGCATCCCCTTGACGCGGAGCTTCACCTGACTGACACCCCGCCAGGTCTGTACCTCCGGGACCACAGCCAGCTCCATCTTTTCCCTGAGATGCTCCAGTTCATGGGCTTGGCGAAAGGCTATGGCGCCAATCGTCACACCGTCCTGCTTGGCGAGAAAGCTGAGATGATCGCCGCCAACTACTTTTGGATTCAGGATCTGAACATCCTTAATGAACACTACCGGCTCAGGGTTCCCCGCTCCGAATGGCGACAGATCCTGAAATTTTTCAATCTCCTCCATCCCGAGTTCATCGAGTCTGGCCGGAGCGTCCAATTTCATCACCGGGGTAAATCCATCCTCGGGCAGCATCTCCCGCACGACGGACTCAAACCGCTCCATGAATTTTTCCAGGTTCTCGGGCGCGATCTTGATTCCCGCAGCGTACTTGTGACCACCGAACTCAAGGAGGAGATCGCGGCACCTGGACAGGCCCTGGAACAGATGAAAATTGGGTATTCCCCTTGCCGACCCTTTGTACACACCGCTTTCCAGACAGAGAAGGACGGTGGGCCGGAAGTATCTTTCCATAAGCCGAGAGGCAACGATCCCGACAACTCCGGTATGCCAGTCGGCCGAACTGAGAACAATGCTGCGGCGGTCTTTTTCAATCCCGCCTGACTGAATGATCTCCACCGCTTCGGCGTAGATCTTCCTTTCAATCCGCTGTCGCTCGTCGTTCTCCACGTCCAGGAAACCTGCCTCCCGTTCGGCGTCAACACTACTGTCGGTGGTCAAGAGAAGCACCCCCCGCATAGCGTCGGAGAGCCGGCCCGCAGCATTGATCTTGGGAGCCAGCCTGTACGCGACAGAGGAAGAATCCACGTGCCCCGGCTGTATTCCACAGACATCCAGAAGCGTTTTGATGCCGAGCCTCGGGTTGATGTTAATCTGTTCCAGACCTGCCCTGACCAGGATCCTGTTGATCCCGGTGAGGGGTACAATGTCCGCGATGGTTCCCACGGCCACCAGATCCAGGTACTCAACCAGGGAAGGCTCACCTCCTTCCTCGAAAAATCCTTTTTCTCTGAGCCTTTTCCTCAAACCGGCGATAAGATAAAAAGCCAGCCCTACACCTGAAAGAGACTTGTACGGAAAATTGCATCCGGCAAGAAGAGGGTTGATCAGGGCAGCGGCATCCGGCAGTTTGATCGGGGGCTCATGATGATCAGTGACAATAACACTCATGCCGAGGGAGTTGGCATAGTCAATTTCCTGAACCGAGGAGATACCGCAATCCACGGTTATAATAAGACCGATCCCTTCTTCGTTGAACTTTCGGATACTCTCCTTATTGACCCCGTAGCCCTCCTCCACCCTCTTGGGGATGTAGTAATGGGTGGTGAACCCGAGATCCCTTAAAAAAAGGAGGATCAGGGAGGTAGCCGTCACGCCATCGACGTCGTAGTCCCCGTAAACCAGGATCTTCTCTTTCTCTTCCAGGGAAACGATAATCCTCTCAACAGCCTCCCGCATACCGTGGAGCATGTAAGGATCAATGAGATCGGCCAGCCGGCAGTTCAGAAACTGGGTCGCGTCCTCGATATCGCCAAAACCCCGGTTGAGGAGCACCTGCCCAACCAATGGCGTCGTATCCAGCGCATTGGCGATCTCCAAAGCGGTTTTTGGATCCTGGGGCCGTACGACCCATCTCTTTTCCTCGTAGTTCATGTTTTCAGAATACCAGTGAAATGATGATCACCGCAACCATGGCAACAGCCACGATCATCTTGAAGGCTGCCCCCTTGATTCTGCCCGTCATAGCTCCCATAGCGGTCTCAGATGCTCCACGAAGTGTCGCATCGCCGGCAAGAGCCACAGTAAAGACCGCCAGCCAGGCACCTATGGCCATTCCGGGTATAGCCCCGAGGCCGAAAAGTATAGGCGCTCCGGCGAGTCCCCCCGCAAATGCACCCACAATGGAAGCGGCAGCCGCGCCCCTGACTGGCTTCCCTGAGCGAGCTCCTTGTACAGCTGTCAGGAATTCGAGGACCTCGGCGAGTAGGGCCATGAGGCCGAGGATGATGACGGTGTGATAACCGATAAGGTCCGGACCCTTGAGCCAACTGATGAGGAAAGCATCTGCCGCAAGAAGCCACGTGCCGGGAAGCCCCAGTAACTGAAGAGGGAGCGCCATGATCATGACGCTCCCGAAAAGAAACCAGGTAAAGAGATCCGGCATTATCTCTATCTTACGGATGTCCTGGCTGAAACGATTCCCCTGCCACCCATCAGGAGGATAGGGCTCGCAATAAAGATGGACGAATAGGTTCCCACCAGCACCCCCACTATAAGGGCAAAGGAAAAGTCATGGATCACCTCACCACCCAGTATAAAAAGACATGCGACCACTATAAGCGTGGTCCCGGAGGTAAGGATTGTGCGGCTGAGGGTCTGGTTGATGCTGTTGTTGACCACGACAGCCAGTTTCTCCTTGGGCGTCCGCCTTATATTTTCGCGTATCCTGTCGTATACGACAATAGTGTCGTTCAGGGAATAACCTATGATGGTCAACAGAGCGGCGATAACCGGGAGGGTAAACTCCTTGTCAAACAGTGAGAAAACACCCACGGTGATAACGATATCGTGAACAAGAGCCGCGATGGCTCCCAGAGCAAATCGGAACTGAAACCTCACCGTGACGTAGATCAGGATCCCCACCATGGCGTAAAGGATCGACAGAATCCCCTTGCGGCGCATGTCCGCGCCCACCTGCGGTCCCACCATTTCCACAAGCTCCAGGGAAACCTTGTCCTGGCCGAATCGTTGAACCAGGATGGCGAAAACGTCATCGGAAACGGTATCGGTCTGATTTTCCTCGCTCTTGAGACGGATCGCCACCTTATCCTCACCCAGAGACTGGATGACAGAAGACCCCAGTCCCTCTTCACCCAGGGCACTGCGGATCTCTCCCACATCCGGGACCTGGTCGAACTTTACCTGCACAAGGGTGCCGCCTGCGAAATCGATGCCGTAACGAGGGCCGCCTTTTACCACCAGGGACCCGATGCCGATGAGGACAATCACCAGGGAAAAAATGAAGGCCATACGTTTTTTATTGATAAAATCCACGTCGATACCAGGTTTTATAACATCCATTTTTCTGCTTGCCTCCCGCTCTCAGATACTGAGTTCATTGAGGGTGCGATTTTCAAGGTAAGCCTCGAAAATAACCCTGCTGACGAAAATGGCCGTGAACATGCTGGCGAGAACCCCGACACTGAGAGTAACAGCGAACCCCTTGACCTGGCCAGTGCCGAACTGGAAAAGGACCAGCGCAGCGATAAGGGTGGTCACATTGGCATCGACGATGGTGAGAAGCGCTTTTCCATAACCACCGTCGATAGCTGCCCGGACCGTCTTTCCGGTCCTGAGTTCTTCCTTTATCCTCTCGAAGATGAGCACGTTGGCGTCAACTGCCATGCCTATGGTAAGGACGATACCCGCTATTCCCGGCAGGGTGAGGGTTGCCTGGAAAACGGCCAGCACAGCCATGATAATGATCAGGTTCATAACCAGCGCTATGTTGGCCACGATTCCGGATAATCGAAAATAGAAGACCATGAAGACGATGACCAGGGAAAAACCAAAGACGATGGACATGAGTCCCTTACGGATGGAGTCGGATCCCAATGATGGGCTAACGGTCCATTTCTGCAGGATCTTGACAGGAGCGGGCAGGCTTCCCGCCCTCAGGACGATGGCAAGGTCGGTGGCCTCATCCGCAGTAAAGCTTCCGGAGATCGAGGCCTGGCCTCCGCTGATCCGCTCCTGGATAACAGGCGCGGAATAGACGTTTTCGTCGAGAACGATGGCAAGCCTCTCCTTGACGTGGTCCCCGGTCACCTGCTCGAAAATACGAGCCCCGACACTGTCGAAGGTCAGGGAAACGTAGGGCTGCCCATACTGGGAATCGTAACGGACCCTGGCATCCTTAATTGTATCACCGGTCAGGAGAATCCTGTCCTCCACAACGTAGGGGGTCCGCCGGACCCGTTTGGTCGCCGCATCATAATCCTTGCCGTACAGGACCACATCGCCGAAAGGAACACTGTCCGGCGAAGCGCCCTCATCCACGAGCATGAACTTGAGAACGGCCGACCTCTTGATCAGAGTAATAGCCCTCTGGGGATCCTCGACACCGGGCAGCTGTATGAGGATCCTTGATTCCCCCTGGCGGAGGATCGTTGGTTCCGTCACACCGAACTCATCCACGCGGCTCCTGATGGTCTCAACCGCCTGAACCACGGCGTTCTCCCTGATCCTTTTGATCTCACTCTCAGGGTAGCTCACGATAACTTTTGTTTCACTATTCTCGGTGACAATGGTGCCTGGAAACTCTTCCCGGATAACAGTCATCGCGTCGTCCCGGTACTTTTCCCTTCGCACCTCCACAACCAGGCGGTTGAATCCAGTGGTCTCAGCCCTTCTCAGACGGATCTTCCTGTCTTTGAAGATGGTTTTGAGATCGCTGGCCACCCTCGAAAGGCCGTTGTTGACGGCCTCGTCAGTCTGAACCTCGAGGAGAAGTTCCATACCGCCTTTGAGATCCAGGCCCAGCTGAATTGCCTTGGAAGGCAGGATCTTCGTCCACCACCCCGGGAGTGACCCGGTGAGGGAGGGCGTCACCGACACCAGGGCGCCGATGAGGACAATGAATACGATGATCAGCCTTGTTTTAACTCTGGTGCGCATTTTTCCTCCTGGCATCGTTTGAAAGGGTCGCAAAAAGTCCATTATTGGCTTTTTGCTCAACGGAAAACGAAAAGTGTCATTTCCGTTTTCCTCACGAATCAATGACTTACATTACATCTCTCGTCATTGATTCGGGCACCCCACTCGGGGCGCAATGATGACTTTTTGCGAAGTCATCATCGTTTAGCCCTTTTTCCTTTAACCCTGTCGATACGATGCTGAATTTTCAGACAATCCAGCCAGGTAATCAATGCAATGATTCTGGATTCCCAACCGAAAGCTCTAACCTGTTACAATTCGCCCTCTTCCATTGTTGATGGATCGACTTTCGAGGAGATCGCCTTTTTAATGACCTTGAGCCGGACCTTGTCGGAACACTGGAGCGTCACCACGTGTCCGTCGATCTTTATCACCGTCCCGTAAAGGCCGCCGTTTGTGATCACCGTATCCCCTGACTTTAGTACATCCAGTGTTGCCTGGTGTTCCTTAGACTTTTTCTGCTGGGGACGGATGAGCAGGAAATAGAAGATCGCGAACAGAACAATGATGGGCAGGAAGGCCCCAAAGCCACCGGGAGACCCCGTAGACTGGGCAGCATGAGCAATACCAGTAAACATTTTTTCCTCCTTCTTCAACGGCCTGGGGGCCGTTCAGTATAATTCCAGATTCCAAATTTCAAACGGGTTCGGATGGACCTGCATTCGGGTCGTAGTGCCGTCTGGCCGGGTTCTTCCCCGCGTCACCCCGTCACCCCGTCATGTCGTCATGTCGACCCGACCCTTCACCGGATTTCCACCCCTCTTCCAACTGCTCCCTGTAAGCGGCAAAAGAGCCGACCAGGATCGCCTCCCGTGCCCCGGATACAAGTTGGTGATAATAACTCAAATTGTGGATTGTGCAAAGCCGAAATCCCAGCATTTCACCGGTCGTGTACAGGTGTCTCAGGTAGGCACGGCTGAAACGATGACATGTGTAGCAGGAACAGTCCGGATCGGGCGGCCCCAGGTCCTCTTTCAGAGCATTCACCTTTATGGAAAGCCTTCCCCTGCTGGTAAAAAGAGTGCCGTTCCTGGCGTTCCTTGTGGGCATGACGCAGTCGAACATATCGACACCCCTTTCGATCCCGTCAAGAAGATCCATGGGTGTTCCCATACCCATGAGATAACGGGGGCGATCCCTGGGAAGGACCATGGTCGTGCTTTTAACCGCCTCCCAGGTTTTTTCCCTGGGTTCGCCAAGAGCAAGTCCCCCCACCGCATATCCGTCGAACTCTATTTCCATGAGCCCTTCTGCAGACTCAATCCTCAGATCGTGAAATGTCCCGCCCTGCGCGATCCCGAAGAGGGCCATCTTCTTGCTGGTTCGGGAATTAAAACACCTTTCGGCCCACCTCCTGGTCCTTGCCACCGCTCCCGCCATGGCTTTCTTGTCGGAAAGAGGATCGATAACCTCGTCCAGGCACATGGCGATGTCGGTTCCCAGCTGCTGTTGAATGGAAACGGACAGTTCCGGGGTGATGCTGTGTCTGTCTCCGTCCAGGTGGGACCGGAAGGTGACCCCCTCCTCAGTAACCCGGGCGAGGTCCGACAGGCTCATGATCTGGAACCCCCCACTGTCGGTAAGAATGGGTCCATCCCAGCCCATGAAGCTGTGAAGGCCTCCAAGACGCTGGATAAGTTCAGAGCCCGGCCTCAGGTACAGGTGATAAGTGTTGGAGAGGATCATGGTGGAACCGGCATCGGCCAGTTCCGAAGGCGTGACCGTTTTGACGGCGCCGTAAGTACCCACGGGCATGAATACCGGCGTGAACACTTTTCCGTGCGCGGTTTCTATTACACCAGCTCTAGCACCAGATGGATCCGTTTTCAGTAGAGTGAATTTCACGCCAGTATCAGTTCCAGGTTCCAGGTTCCAGGTTCCAGGAATAACCCCAATCGTATTTCCACTTTAATGTTCTCCTGTTCGCTTTATTACCTTATTTCTATATATTAGAAAACATATGGACTAACTTGGAACATGGAACCTGGAACTTGGAACTATATTATTCTATGAACATCGCATCCCCGTAGCTGTAGAAACAATATTTTTGCTGAATCGCTTCCCTGTAGGCCTTCATCACGAAGTCGGTGCCGGCGAAAGCACAGACCAGCATGAGGAGGGTGGACCGGGGAAGATGGAAGTTTGTGAGCAGAGCATCCACCACCGAGAAACGGTAGCCCGGATAGATGAAGAGCCCACTCGCCCCTTCACCTGCTCTGACACCACGGCCGTCGAAGGCTGACTCCAGGGTCCTCACCACTGTCGTACCCACGGCTACAACCCTCCCGCCACCCTTTTTTACACCCTCGATCAGATCTGCTGTGTCTGGCGGCACCATATAGCACTCTTCATCCATACGGTGCTCGGTAATGTCACGGACCCTGACCGGCTGGAATGTGCCCGGCCCCACATGCAAGGTAACCTTGCCGATGAAAACTCCCTTTTTCCTGATCAGCGCAAGAACACCCTCGTCAAAATGCAAGCCGGCTGTCGGGGCGGCCACGGCTCCCAGGTTACTTGCGTACACTGTCTGGTAACGCTCCTCGTCAGCGTCATCTGGTCCATCCCCCTCCCGCCGAATGTAGGGAGGAAGAGGCACCTTACCGAATTTCAAAACAGCCTCACGCAAATCGATATCCTCACCGGTTACTGTAAAACCTTCCTTGCAGCGTCTGACGATCAGGGTTATCCCGTTTTTAAGAACAAGCCTCTCCTCAGCAAGAAGCCTGCGGCCTGGACGTACCAGACAGGGAGTTTTTTCTCCTTCGACCGGGAACTTAAGCAGAAAAACTTCGACCGCGCCGCCTGTATCCCTTCTGGCCATGAGGCGCGCTGGGAAAACCTTCGTGTCGTTGAGGACAAGGAGGTCCCCTTCCCTCAGAAAATCCGGCAAAGAGCTGAAGCTTTGGTGTTCGATACGCCTCCCCTCCCGGCTCAGGCGCAGCAGTTTCGATGCCGACCTGAGATCGGCAGGCCTCTGGGCAATGAGTTCCTCGGGGAGAGAATAATCGAACATTTCAAGAGAGAGGGTCGGTTTGGGAGTCATATTCCCTCCCGGCAGAATGTAGAATGTAGAATGTAGAACGTAGGAGAAGGCTCAATCATTCTGAATGCAGAATGTGGAATGCAGAACGTAGAAGAATTGCTAATCCTACCTATTTTCGAATTCCCAAGCACGTTTATTGTTTGCCCAAACATGGTTTTGTTCTTTCTCAAGTTTTCCAAGTTTTGAATTGAATTTAATTCTATGTTCTACATTCTGCATTCGCGCATTTTCTAGTAGGCGCGCCTAACTTCCGCGCCTACGTAGTACCTCCCCAATATCTGCCAGTAATCCATTCCCTTCAACGCGCTGCCGCGGGCTCCCCACTGGCACAGTCCGACACCGTGCCCGTAACCCGCTCCAGTGAGGACGATCCTGTCACCGGACATCCCAAAGGAAAACCTGGTGCTCGGAAGGCGTCTGTAGCCTATCATCTTCCTGAACTCCCCGGCATCGATGAGCACACGGCCTTTTCCCGTTTCTACGAAGAGGGTTTGTATCCTGCCGTCCCTGGTTTTCCTGTGAATACCCATTGAGCGTACCCTGTCAATCCGGGGATAAAGGGCTTTGACGGCTCTTACGATCTCTCCAGCATCCAGAGGCAGGGTCCAGTGGGCGTAGGGGGAGTCCTCGCATTCACCGCAGTAAACGCCATCCTGTGCCGGTTGTGCCACGCCCCACACATCAAGGGCCGAGGCCGTGCTCCCCCCACAGGTGGAGTGGAAAAAGGCCTGTATCAGTTCCCCATCCTTGTACAGGACCTGTCCACGGGTCATTCCAACCGCCTCAGCTGCCCTCTCGTCCTCCGAATCCACGCCGGCATAAACCTGGTCGGTGACGTCGGTTTTAAGATCATAGTATCGGGCTCCGGAGTTCATCTTGTAAAGAGCGTAACTCCTGGCGGCCACAACCTGCGCCTTTACCGCATCCATGGGCCAGGAGGAATCGACCTCCCCGTTGACCACCCCAACGAGGTAAGACTCCAGGGGTAAGTGGGAAACGACCAAAAGTCTGCCGGCGCTCACCAGGACGGTCAGATAGCCCCTGTAGGGACGGCCGGCATATCTGAGCATCCCCTGCCGGGGTTTGATCCTGAAAACCGGTGCCACTACAGAAGCCCCGTCCAGCTGAACCCCTCCCGGCACCGGGCTGAACCCCGCTCTCCGGACTTTTCTTATGACAGGCTGCCAACCCCCCTGGTCTCGCCGCTCGACCAGTAAAGAGCCGCCGCTGACAACAACCCTTGGGAGTTTTTCATCCAGCAGAAGCCGTACGTCGGGGGAATTGTCGCCACGAAGCGGTAGAGGAGTAGCAATTACGGTGGCCAAGATGGCAATTATCAACAGGGAACGGGATAGAAATGAATTGAGGATTGAGGATTGAGGATTGAGGAATAAGGATCGGAGATTGAGGATTGAGAATAGAGAATTGGAAATTATTATATGCGCTGGTTTTGTGTACAATTCGTAATCCTTAAAATGAACGATCGTGACTTTCCAAATCCTCAATTCTCAATTAGGAATCCGAAATTTGATGGCTTCGCAAAAAGTCATCAACGCGCCCCGGGTGGGGGGCCCAAATCAATGATCGATAATTAAAGTCATTGATTTGTAAGGAAAGCGAAAATGACACTTTTTGGTTTTTAGTGGAGCAAAAATCCACGAATGGACTTTTTGCGACCCTATCAAATTTGGTTGATTACCCCAGCAGCCTTGACAGGGTCACCAGAGTGAGGCCCGCGATAATGCCGACGAGCCCGAAGAACCTCAGTGTGGAAGGCGGCAGTTCCAGCACCTTGCCAATAAATTTCTTAACCGCCTCGGGTCCCAGAAAATATGGCAGACTCTCGAGGATCAGGGCAAGCCCAAGTGCCGCTATAAATATGTTCCATTGGAATTTCATAAGCAGAATCCAGAAGCCAGAATCCAGTATCCAGTAGAAAAAATGCCATCTTCATTACCAAACCATGAATAGATCTTCATTTCAGGTCTGCCTCCTGGGTACTGGCTCATTATCATATACACGAATTGGGTGCAACCGGGAGAGGGAAAAGACCGTAGGGGAGTAGGGGTGTATGGGAGTTAGGGGGTACGAACGTTCTGCTGTTTATCTTCAATACCCCCATACCTCCATACCTCCATACCTCCATACCCCCCCTGGATATATTGCACCCTACCTCGCATTCTGCTATAAGTACAATTCTGAAATCCTGCCGCTATTCTTCCATTGGGGGAGATAAGGAAACTGCAAACTAGCTTTGCGCCCTGACCTAAAAAGCAATATCCCATGACTTTCGGCATCATCAACACTTTCCTGCTTTTACTCGTAATTCTTCTTGCGGGAGCATTGCTCTATACACTCATATACCTCCACCGCCTTAACAAGGCCTCGGAGCGTTCCGAAGATGTAGAGGTCCTTCCCTCGATCCCCTCTTCCCCACTGCCGGTCCTTTCAAGCATTTCTAATCGGATCGCCCTTCTGTCCGAAGCCCTCATCGAGCAGAAAAGGGTGGAGAGTTACCGGCAGAAGATGTCAGCCATGGAAAAACAGGAAATGGCCCATCTCCTGGAAAAAGAGGCTCTCTCCCGTCAACTGGAACGTCAACTTGATGAAACCAGGCAGGCCAATCAGATGGTTTCAGGTCTGAACAGGGACCTGGAGGAGATCAATGCCAGCCTTAACGAAGCCATCAACCGGTTGTCCGCCCTGAACCAGATCAGCCGAATGCTGGGGATGGAACACGACAAGAACCAGATTTACAACATGGCGGTCTCCCTGCCGGTGGAACTCCTTAAAGCGGAGATCGGTCATCTGCTGGTCCCGGAGGACGACAGTGACAATCTTGTTGTTGAATTCTCTCTTGGGCTTACAGATATGAAGAGTGGTACCAGACAGTCGGTTCCGATCAATAAAGGTCTTGCCGGTTGGGTAGCAGAAAACAGGAAATCGCTCTTGGTGAAAGATTTCGACAAGCAGGACCGATTCTCTTCGGCCAGCACCATGGGTTACAGACGGCGAACCGCCATTTCGGCTCCCATCATGATCAGGGACGAGCTTATCGGGGTTATTTCCCTTATTAACAGGACGGACGGAACATTCTTTTCAGAGGAGGACAGGACCCTTCTCGCCACCATCGCCTCGGAAACTGCCATGGCCATAAACAACGCACTGCTCCTCGAAAGAATACAGAGGAGTTACTTTTCAATGGTCCAGGCGCTTATCGTTGCTGTGGAGTCTAAAGATGTCTACACCAAGGGTCATTCGGAGCGTGTCACACAATACTCCCTGCTCATCGCAGAGCAGATGGGGCTCGACATGGATCAACTGGAGATCATTCAGCAGGCGGCCATTCTACATGACATCGGAAAAATCACCATCGAGCTGAGTATCCTCAACAAGCCAACCTCTCTGGGATCCGAGGAGTATGACAGGATAAAGGAGCACCCTCTCACCGGCTTCAGGATCCTCGAACCCATCGATTTCGACGAGAAGATCAAAATGTCCGTCCTCCAGCATCATGAGAGGGTCGATGGGCAGGGATACCCCAACGGTATTGGCAGTCAGGATATCCTTGTCGAAGCCAAGATCCTGGCTGCTGCGGATGCTTTCGACGCCATGATCACCAAACGCCCGTATCGCAACCCCTTGAGCATTCAAGAAGCTATGTTGGAGATGGAAAGATGCTCCGGCACCCAGTTCGACCCCCAGGTCGTTAAGATCCTGACCAGGGTGGTCCACGCTTTGACGAGCTCGGGAGGGGTGGCGATAATGCAGTGACCCTGGAGGGATCAATGCTAATTCAAAATTCAAGATTCAAAATAAACCGGGAGACCCGGCTTTTTTTGTCCCCGTAAATACGAAATACGGCTAAAGCTGATTTACCGCATGAGGAAGGCGAATCATTTCAAGAGGATAAGCCCCAAGATTCTCCAGAGCTTCCCTAACTCCATGGACTTGTACCCACAATAAAAGTGTAAACAACGGTGACAAGCCAGAATATTAATACCAGTTCAATACCAACGACTGCAAAGACTCCTAAAAACCATAGCGGATTAACGTCTGACTCTTTCGGCCAATAGAAGATAGCGACTGCATCCAGGATGATCAGAAGAGAAATGAAAATTATCTTCAGGACAATCATAATTACTGGGTAACGTAATTTTAAAGTTCCGGTTTTGCAGGTTCAAAATTTCAGTTTTCTCTTCGGCTTCGGGTTACTCTGCTTGCCGGGTGGTAGCTTAAGCTAAAACTGGTGGTGCGGCCTTCAAGAGGCCGCTCTGCATACCCTGCGGTAAATTAGCTCTTGATCTTATTCTTGAATATTGAATCTTGATTTTGAATCCCCTACGCCAACGGCAGCGTAAAGTGGAAAGTGGTGCCTTTTCCGAGCACGCTCTCCGCCCAGATCTCCCCACTATGGGCCTCAACGATCCTCAGGCAGATGGCCAGGCCGAGGCCCGTTCCCTCCTCCTTACCGGGTTCTCCAACCTGGGCGAACTCCTCGAAAATGCAGGGAAGATCCACCTGGCTGATGCCGATGCCTGTGTCAGCCACGCTGATCTGGACAACAGAAGGACCCCTCTTTGACCCCCGTTTCGCGGATACGGTGATGCGGCCACCCTCCGGGGTGAACTTGATGGCGTTGCCGATGAGGTTGACCAGGACCTGGATGATCCTGTCCTCGTCAAACCTGGCCAGCAGTTCCATGCCCTCCTCCCTTATGTCCAGTGTGAGCTTCTTTTTCTGAAGCAGCGGTATCATCTGACCTGCCACCTTCTGAACAACATGGATCACAGGCAGCTCCATGGTTTCCATGGGCATGCGGCCCGCCTCTATTTTGTTGAGGTCCAGCATATCGCTGATTAACGCCTCCATCCTGTGACAGCTGGAAAGGGTCTCTCCCACTATCCCCCTCTGAGCGTCGTTTAGCTCACCGGCAAAACCGTCCTGAAGACTGTCCAGGTAACCTCCTACTACCGCCAGGGGTGTCTTCAACTCGTGGGTGGCTATACCGAGAAAATTCGATTTCAGTTGGTCGAGCTCAAGGAGCTTGTCATTGGCTGCCTTCAGGCTATCGTTCATCCGCGTCAATTCCACATTGGCTTCGCCCAGAGCCTCGGTCCTCTCCCCGACCATATCCTCCAGATGCTTCTGATACTTTTCGACCTCCTGCCTGTAACGTCCCAGGTCCTCGATCATCTTGTTGAAGTTGGCAGAAAGTGTTCCCACTTCATCGCAACCCCTCACAGGTACGGGTTGGGGAAGCTTGCCCAATCCCAGGTCCTTGATCCCGGATGCCAGGTCCGTAAGCGGTTCCGTTAAACGGTTCACGGCGGCGATGAGGGCCAGAAGCCCGAATATATATACGATGAAGGCGTTAAAAGCGATGAGCCGGGTGATCTTGGCCACGATAGAAGAAACATCTGAAATATCGAATCCAAGGAGTAAATAGAACTTGTCCATTCCCTGCGGGCGTGTGATGCTTCGGTACACCTCCAGAACATCACCCGAAACGTGATACCTGACCTCATCGGACTTAAGATCGTAGAGTTCGCCAAGGGGCAATGATCGCTTTATCTCGTTATCAGGCCATGAACAGCTTTGGCTGACCACTTTGCCGTTCCCATTAAAGACGCTCGCATAAATGACACTGGGATCGGTACAGATCCGACCCACTATCTCCGGCACAGTGGACCGGTATTCGGGTGAATTCAGGGCTGAAGCCAGGTCAGTCCCGACAAACCTCGCCACTGAAGAAGCGCGACGCTGTACTTCAGCCAGAATAAAATTACGAGCCTGGCTCACGATGGACAGACCGATGAGAAATACCGCGGAAAGCAGTATGATCAGAAGACCGGCTATGGCCTTTCGTCTGATACTGGTGAACACCCACCGAACAGGATAGAACATGGTTACCGGAACCTATCTAGCGAAGGTTACGAAGCACCTTGTCCACAACCTCAACGGCCTTGAACGGCTTGGTGATATACTCCACCGCACCCAGATCTTTGGCCCTTTGCATATCCTCCCTTGATTTACGGGCAGTCAGCATGATGACTGGGATATTTGAAGTCGCAGGCTCCTCTTTCAGTTTTTCGAGAACATCGAACCCATCCATATGTGGCATCATGATGTCCAGAAGGATTAGGCTGGGAATGATGGAGCCGGCTTTTTCCAGAGCCTCTTTACCATTGTAGGCGATATGAACGCTCAAGCCCTTGGATAAAAAGAGAAACTGGAGCATTTGAGTCAGGGATGCCTTGTCTTCCACGACAAGTACTGTTTTGGCCTCTGCATTCATTTACGAACCTCCAACGTAGTCAACATCCTGCCTGAAGGCCGGGGTGTTGCCACTTTCATGATCTGCCATGTCATGCCTGATTATAATCTGCTGCATCGGTCTCCGCAGGCTGAATTACGGACGGCCATGCGTCCCAAGGCTTAACAAAACCTGTGATTGTCTAACCAATACGTAAAAGTCATAACACAATCAACCTTGTGAAGTTATAGCACATAATAATCAATGGTTGAAAGAACTCGAAATCCCCGAACGGTTTTGGCCAGCCCCAGGAGTCTGTCGGAGAACCCCATGCAGGCCCCTAGCCAGTATTGCGACAATGAGCAGATTACTATAAAGTAACTCGACAATGAATGAAAATACCGCCCAAAGAGCAAAACCTGACACTAATCCGCCGATCAAAAAGAAGAATAGAATCGCGGAAATAGTCAATACCCTTCGTTTTCAGATCCTGGGTATCGTTATTGCGAGCGTCCTGATCCCCTCCTTTATGGGGGGGTGGTTCGCGAGCAACCGAATCAACGATCTTCTCAGAGATCAGGTCTATAGCGAGATCGAGTCCAGAACACAGAGACTTTCCGAACAGCTGGATGACTGGCTGAAAAACAGGTCCCGCGAAGTCCAGGCCTTTACAGTTTCTTACCTCCTCAACGAGGACCTCAAAAAGCTACAGGGAAATACATCCAGGGAGGAAAAGGAGGAATCCAGGAAGAACATTCACAGTTATCTGGCCTATCTCCTGGAGGACAACGAATTTTTTTCAGGGATCACGATCCTCAACTCGGATAGATCGCCACTTATCGTTCAGCCTTTGAAAAACTGGCAGATGCTCGACAAGGTTCAAGATGTCCCCGATGAAGCTGCGCTTATAAGCGAGGTCATGACCGAAGACGGCAACATGCTTATGTTGACTCAGAAGATGGATCTGGGCAGGGACTTTGCCACTAATATCTTCACTGCTCTGATGAAAATCGAACATCTTCAGGACAAGATCGTGAGCCTTGCGCCTGAGGATTCAGTTGTCTACCTCCTTGATTCGAATGGCAGCATCAAAGCCGCCAACGTTGAACTGGACAAAGCCGACAAGGCTCCCGAAGGGGCCGTTGCCCTTCTATATCAGAAGGAGGAACGCTCCATCTACAGGGGGCTCAAGGGCAAAGAGGTCATCGCAACAAGCGCCATGCTGAAAGTACCGCGTTGGGGCGTGGTACTCGAAACCTCCAAGAAGGAGGCTCTTCTACCACTGATCACCTTTCGTCGGCAGATCATTTTGATGGCTCTCGCACTTGCCGGGCTTTTCCTCGTCCCTGCCCTGCTGCTAGCCAGGACTCTCGTCCTCCCGTTGGAAGGGCTCAGCAGGGTTTCAAAGCGAATAATGGCGGGAAAACCAGGTTTGCAGGTCAAAACCAGGATCGTAGGCGAACTGGGCGAATTCATCTCGACCTTCAACAGCATGTCGGTAAGCCTGAAGGACAGTCTGGAGGAGATCACCGCAAAAAATGAAGAACTGCGCGTGATGAGCATCACGGATGCTCTGACAGGCAGGTACAACAGACGGTACATCGAGGACTACCTTGGCCGAGAGTTGGAACTGGCCATCCGGACCATGGACCCTCTCACCATCCTCATGCTCGACCTGGACCATTTCAAGGAGTACAACGACACTTACGGTCACATTGCCGGTGATATGGCGCTCACACAACTGGGTAATATATTCGTGGAAACTGTGCGCAGGACCGACGTTGTGGCGCGTTACGGCGGTGAGGAATGGATCGTCTGTCTGAGCCATACCAACAGCGAAGGCGGAGCCAAGATCGCTGAAAAGCTGCGAAAGGCCGTCGAAAAAAATGTATTTTTGTTGAAGGGGCGAGAAACCAGGATCACCGTCAGCATAGGCGTCGCTACCGCTCCTGAAGATGGGAGTGACTATGGTGCTATAGTCGAGGCCGCTGACACAGCCATGTACCTTGCCAAGGCGAGCGGACGGAATCAGATCCAGGTTTTCACTGGACCTGGTTCCTCATGAGCCACCCAGCCTGACCGGAAGAGGTTTTGACCTTCACCCATTCCTTGTACTTCTCAAGCCCGGCTGCGGACTCTCCCCAATATAGAGTACTTATCTTCCGTGAAGATGGCATGGGAGATTCACGCAGGGCGGCGATACTGACCTTGACCTTGACCTTGCGCGGATCAGTCTTCTTCAGCCCTTCATAGAGTCCGGGGATCAGATCAAAGAGGTAAGCGGCGCCCCCGGGGTTCCCCTTGTCAAGGGCTCCTTTGCCTTGGACCATATAGGATCTGGCCAGACGGAGATCCTCAAGGGCCTGTTCGTTGAAAGCCTCCTCTTCCATCCTGTCAATGATCACCCTCGCCTCCGCGAACATGGCTGACGCCTCGGCCTGAGAGGCCATCCCCTGAATCCTGGCCCTTATACGCACGACTTCCCGGATGGCGTCCCCACGGGCAACCTGGGCGATCTCAAGGCGTCTTGTCAACGATTCCCGCGTGACCATCGAAGCCTTTAATTGCGCTTTAAGACTGCGAGCCTGCCTTTCGAGTTCTTTTTCGCGGGACTGTAGCTGAGTAATCTGCTCAGCCTGTTCCTGTCTGGCCACCTGCTCCTGTCTGGCCGCCTGCTCCTGTCTGGCCGCCTGCTCCTGTCTGGCCGCCTGTTCCTGCTTGAGCGCCTGTTCCTGCCTGAGCGCCTGCTCCTGCTTGACAACCTGCTCCTGCGAGGGTCCATCAGCCTTGGATTTTTTGAACAGGCCATCCATAGTTGAGCAACCTGTCGTGAAGAGAAACATCACGATAGCAAGGCCAAGACCGCACCTGGACAACATCTGTTCCCATCTAGTCAACACAGACCCACTTCCAGTTCTTGTCATTTACCGATCCTCACTATCAGCATGCTCTTGGCCTCGCGCAGCAAATCTTGATCCCTGCTCCTTAGAACTATCTTAACTCTGTGGTCGACCGCCTCCATCTCGGGATAGGAGCCGATCTTCACTGAGGGATAATTTGTCTGAACAAATTCAAGGTTGTGAGCAATTTCCGATTCTCTTCGCATGGTAAGAACAACCCCTGTATGAAATTCTTTTCCGCTGAGCTTTGTTTCCAGTACTCCGATCATTGATTCCACAAGGCTCGGAATCCCCGGTAGAACCAGGAGGTTTTCAACCATGAAACCAGGAGCGGCTGTCAGTTCGTTGGTAACGAGTTCGGCCCCCTCCGGTAACATGGCCAGTTCCCTCACCCTTTCCGGAAGAGGCGAACCGAAACGATTTTCCAGAGATTGTTTCGCTTCCGGGGCCTCTACGAGAGGCATCCCAACGATTCTGCACACGACCTGCTTGGTCAGGTCATCGTGTGTGGTACCGATACCGCCTGTTGTCACCACCCAATCGAACCGCTCCCTCATCCAGGTAAGGTGCTCAAACATGAATTCCGGGTCATCCGGCAAGACACAAGCGTAGAGGAGGTCCGCGCCAAGGCGGAACACCTCCCGGCTGACGATACTGATGTTCCGGTCCTTCACCTCACCGAGAAGGACCTCATCACCTATAACGGCCAAGCCGACGGTTGAAACGATTGTGTTTTCCGATTCCATGTTCCGCATTCCGATCTGCAGTTTTTTCGCCAAGCCGCTCAGTCGCTCTGTCGCCCAGTCGGGGTTTTCGCCTGAGTACTGAGTACTGAGTACTGAGTACTGATGTTACTTATATCATTTATTATATTTTTGCCAAATATCTTATCTTTCTCCAAGGGTCTGTCGGGGAACCTTATCAGACTGCTGGATATAGTTTGTCGATAATTATTGATGACTTCGCAACAAGTCATCAATGCGCCCCGAGGGGGGCGCCCAGATCAATGACCGTCAATGTAAGTCATTGATTTGTAAGGAAAGCGAAAATGACACTTTTCGCTTTTAAGTTGAGCAAAAAACCACGAATGGACTTTTTGCGACCCTATCAAGATTACACTATGGTCATGAAAGATATTGCGAAATAAGGGTCTTCCGGATAGGCGGATTGCGGGTTTTGACTATCTTTCCGGTTTGACAAGGCCACACGAATTGGGCTACCTTGGCGGAGCTTTGGCCGATTTTATCAAGGTTCCAGCAGCGTGTGCAGGCTCCCGACGCACTGCTGGCCTTTACAGAAATCCCATCCATGAAAGAAACTCGATACTCCGACGCCGGCGTCGACATTGCAGCCGCCAACGAAGCCAAAAAGCGGATCATTTCCGCCGTAAAGACCACCCATGGCCCGCAGGTACTGGGAGGGATCGGTGGTTTCGGCGGACTCTTTTCAACGGAAGGCTTCCCGCCGAACCCAGTCCTTGTGTCCAGCATCGATGGGGTGGGCACAAAACTCAAGATCGCATTTCTCCTCGACAGACACGATAGTATCGGAGAGGACATCGTCAACCATTGCGTTAACGATATCCTCGTCCAGGGCGCCCGCCCATTATTTTTCATGGACTATCTCGCCACAGGGAAGCTCGAGCCTGGAATCGTCCAAAAGGTAGTGGAAGGGATTGCCCGTGCCTGCATTCTCAACTCATGCGCCCTCCTCGGCGGCGAGACGGCCGAGATGCCGGGATTCTACACTGAAGGAGAATACGATCTGGCAGGCACCATAGTGGGTGTCGTCAGCCGCGAGTCGATCCTTACCGGAGAGGCAATCGAGAACGGAGATGTGATCCTGGGCCTGGCGTCATCGGGACTTCACACCAACGGTTATTCCCTTGCCAGGAAAGTACTTCTGGAAATGGCCCAGCTCTCCATCGAGAAGACCCATCCCGACCTTGGACGCCCTCTGGGAGACGAACTTCTCCAGCCTCACCGTTCCTACTCCCCTTCGATACTACCCCTTACTGAAAGTAACTTGATCCGAGGGATGGTTCATATCACCGGAGGCGGATTCGGCGGCAACATACCCAGAGTAGTTCCGGACCGGTACAAAGCAGTAATAAAAAAGGGATCCTGGGAGGTCCAACCCATCTTCGATCTCATAGCCCGTCTCGGCAACGTGCCCGAGGACGAGATGTATTTGACCTTCAACATGGGAATCGGTCTCATCGTTATCGTGGCGGACGAAAATGCTTCAAAAATGCAAGAAGAACTCAGGGCGGCCGGTGAGACCGTTTACCGCATCGGTATCATCGAGAACAGGGAGCCTGATGAGGAACCCGTCCTTTTCACTAATAGTTGATGACTTCGCACTAAGTCATCAACGCGCCCCGGGTGGGGCGCCCGGATCAATGACCGGCAGTGTGGGTTGTTGGGTAGTCATTGATTCGTGAGGAAAGTGAAAACCACGTTTTTCACTTTCCGTGGAGCAAAAAGCCGCGAATGGCTTTTTGCGACCCTATTTATAGAAGGAAATCATTATGAAAAAAATCGCTGTTCTTGTTTCCGGAGGTGGAAGCAATCTGCAGTCCATCATCGACGCTATGGAATCAGGATACCTCAACATCCAGATCGCTGTTGTCATGAGCAACAAAGATGAGGCATACGGACTGACGAGAGCCAAAAACCACGGGATCCCGGCCCAGGTCGTCAGGCACGGTGATCACGAGAGCAGGGAAGAGTTCGAGACCAGGCTAATCGAGGTCCTCGACGGGTACGGTGTGGAACTGGTCGTCCTTGCTGGGTTCATGCGGGTCCTGACATCGCTTTTCGTGAACCACTATCACCAAAGGATCATAAATATTCACCCGGCCATCCTGCCGTCATTTCCCGGTACCCACAGTCAGAAACAGGCCCTGGATTACGGAGTTCGCTTCTCCGGATGCACAACTCACTTCGTTGATGAAGGTACCGATACCGGGCCGATCATCATCCAATCCATAGTGCCGGTTCTCCCCGATGATACCGAGGAATCTATCGGTTCACGCATACTTAAGGAAGAACACCGCATTTTCCCGGAATCCCTCAAACTTTGGTCCGAGGGGAGGCTCCTCATCGAAGGACGTAAGGTAAGGATCTTGCCGGATAAATCGGCGGAGGCGTAAGCCAGGCACATGACAGCTCACTATCACCTCACCATTATCGGAACCAGGTTCCCGCAACTTGCCCTTGGCACTCTCCTCGCTAAACGCGGCCGGAGGGTGCTCATAGTTGACTCCCTTAGTGCTGATTCAGCAACTGAAAGTTCCGAGATCGAGGGATACCGGTTCAGGAAAAGGCCCGTTCCCTTGTGCGGGCTCGACAGCGGCGGTTTTCTAAGAATGTTCCTGGACGAGATCGGTATTGGGCGCATTCTCGTCAAAGAGACCTATCCCCTGAATGAGGTCAGTTATCAGGTTGTCCTTCCCCGTCATCGGTTGAACATATACCCCGAGAGGGACCGCCTCCTGGCTGAGATCGCCAGGGAATTTCCAGACAACATGGACACCATGAGAGGACTTTACGAGGAATGGGATACCATCGCCTCGAACTGGTACCGCGGGCAGAACAACATCGAGGACCTGGAGAAGGGCTGGCTGCAGACCGCAGGGATTACTCAGAAGCTGAAGGGTTTTTTCCACGCCAGAAAAATGGGTGACAGGATCAGGTCCTTCGACGCCTCGAGCCCGGAATATGCTTTTTTCTCCCTGCAGCATCAATTCCTGGGGGCTTTTCCCCATACTGCGGTCATACCCCCACTCCCAGGCGCTCTTATCCACAGTATAGGCCGGAGAGGGACATATCAGGAAACAACCGGGACCGGGGGGTTGACGGCTCTCATGCTCCAGAGATTTAAGGAATACGGAGGAGAGTTGCAAGACGGAGCCTGGATCACAGCGGTCGATGTCAATTCCCAAGACGGTATTTCACTGGAACTGTCGGATGGTCGGAAGGTTAAGACGAAGACCCTGTCGACAACCGCCAGTATAGCGGCAACCATCGACGGCCTTCTTCAGAAAGTCCCATCTAAACCTCTTAAGGGACCGCCTCCAAAACATCCAATGAGGTTCTACCTGGGTATCAAGGACAAATTCGTACCGCAGGGCATGGAGGACAATCTGTTCCTCATGAGAGAGGACGACGGTGGCCCGTTGAAGATGAAGTCCTGTTACCTGGCCCTCAGCCCTGCCGGATCAGACATGGCCCCGAAAGGGAAAAGATCGATCACCGTCACTTCCCTCCTTTCACATGAGGACTTTAAGATCGTTAGCCCTGAATATTTAGAGGTTATACGGGAGGATCTGTTACAGGCTCTCGAGGCTGTGATACCATTTTTAAGCGAGGGACTGACAGCTGTATCCAGCGACCTGGAACCGGAGGACGAGTACCGAATATCTAGAGCCCTGCCAACTGGAGTCACCGCCTGGAGTCCCGGGATCATCGGACGCATAGCGGTCACCACCAAGCTGCGGGGAAGAGTTGCCATCATAAGTCCCACACCTTGGGAACTGGGAATCGAGGGCGAGGCTCTGGCCGCCCTGGCCGCAGCCGGAACTCTTAAAAAAGCTCTTGGAGTCGAAAGCTGAGGTCAGGCGCCATGGAAAATGAACCTCTTCGGCAACCCGCTGTCGCGGGACGGTTTTACTCTGGTACAGCTCAGGACCTTAAGAGAGAGGTTACTGGTTATCTTTCATGTGAACATGGTCCTGAAAGGGCCATCGGCGCGGTCATGCCCCACGCCGGATACATCTACTCCGGCGCCGTCGCCGGAGAGACGGCTGCTGCGATCCGGATACCCCGTGAGGTTATCGTCCTGGGTCCCAACCACACAGGCATGGGAGCCACTGTATCGGTCTTCCCTGGAGGCCGGTGGCGTATGCCCTTCGGGGATGTTCTTGTCAACGATTCTCTAGCCAGGCAAATCATCGATGAGAGCGAACTCTTTATCCCCGACGAGATGGCTCACGCAAAGGAACACTCGCTGGAGGTCATATTGCCCTTCCTCTATTATGCCGGCAAAGGGGATCTTTCCTTCGTGCCCATCACCCTGTCCATGATAAGCAGGGATGAGTGCCGGATCCTGGGTGAGGCCCTGTCCAGGGTAATCGCCGGCCGCGAGGAAGAGATCCTTCTCGTTTCCAGTTCCGATATGACTCACTATGAAAGTCACGATTCGGCAAAGGCCAAGGATTCGGACGCAATCTCCAGGATCCTGGACATGGACCCGGACGGATTGATCGAAGTGGTGCGGCGGCGCAGCATTACCATGTGCGGCATCATCCCGACAGCGGTCATGCTTTACGCGGCCATCGCCATGGGCGCGACCCAGGCACGGCTTGTCCGGTACGCCACATCCGGCGAGGTGAGCGGGGATTACGATCAAGTCGTAGGGTATGCCGGAATAATCGTTAATTGAAAAGCAGGAGTCAGAAGTCAGAAGCCAGAATCCAGAATTCAGAATGCAAACCGACCGCGCGTGTCCTTGACCTGTCACCCTAAACCTGTTAACCAATTGCCTCCTTTAGATTTTTTTAACGAATAATCTTCCGAATTCTGACTACTGGATTCTGAATTCCACAAGGAAGGTATAAACCCCATGCCCACCCCCATCCGCGTTCGTTTTGCTCCCTCCCCCACCGGCTATCTGCACATTGGCGGTGTCCGAACAGCCCTATACAACTGGGTTTTCGCCCGCCAACAAGGCGGTCGGATGATCCTCAGGGTCGAGGACACTGACCAGGAGCGTTCCACCGACGAGGCCATCGGATGGATACTGGACGGCCTCACCTGGCTTGGCCTGGACTGGGACGAGGGGCCCATCAGGCAGTCAGATCGATTTGATCTTTATAACGAACACATTGATCGGCTGCTGACAGAGGGTAAGGCCTACAGGTGCTATTGCACTACCGAGGAGCTGGAGGTCAACCGCAAAACAGCCATCCTCAAGGGAACAGCGGCAAAGTACAGCGGCAAGTGCAGGGACCTGAAGGAAGACGAAAGGAAGGGGGAATACACCATACGCTTCAGAGCCCCCCAGGAGGGACAGATATTCGTCGACGATATGATCCGCGGGATGGTCATGTTCGATGAGGACCAGATGGACGACCTCATAATCCGCCGATCCGACGGCAGTCCCACCTACAACCTCACCGTCGTCGTGGATGACGCGCTAATGGACATCACCCACGTCATCCGCGGAGAGGATCATCTTTCCAACACGCCACGCCAGATCCAGCTGTACCAGGCTCTGGGCTACGAGATCCCCAGGTTCGGCCATATGTCCCTCATTCTTGGCCCGGACAGAGAGAAACTCAGCAAACGCCACGGCGCCGCCGCCGTCGACGAATTCAAGGCGATGGGATACATGCCCGAGGCCATCATCAATTATCTCGTTCGGCTCGGTTGGTCCTACGAAGAGCAGGAAATCTTCAGTATCGAGGAGATCATCAAACTGTGGTCCATGGACGACCAGCGCAAATCCCCTTCAGTCTTTGACCACGACAAGCTTCAGTGGCTCAACGGCCAATGGATGAAGATCATACCTCCGGAGGAAATCGCCCGGCGCCTGGTGCCGTTTCTGGAAAAGGAAGGCCTGGGACGGGATGATCTGGATATGGAATGGCTTACGCAGGTAGTTCTGACCTTGCGCGAGCGTTCAACCACCCTCGTGCAGATGGCGCAAAAAGCCGAGTTTTATTTCCGGGAACTTACGTACGAACCGGAGCCCGCCCAGAAGTTCCTCACCCCCGAGATCGAGCCGCTCCTGGGAAAAGCAGAAGCGTTTATTAATACTGTGGCCCCCTTCGACCACGAGACCCTCCACACCGAGATTAAGGCGTGGCTTGAGGGGGAAGGTCTCAAACTCAAAGCCCTCGCCCAGCCGCTTCGCATAGCGCTGACCTACAGCAAAGACAGCCCGGGACTGTTTGAGGTGATGGAAGTGTTGGGGAAGGAATCCACTCTCAAAAGGATTGAAAAAGCGCGGGAGTGGATCGGGGCAAAGGCGTAAAAGACAGAATCCAGAATCCAGAATCCAGAATTCAGTAGAAAGGCAGGACGAAGAGCGACTGAGCGACTTGGCGAAGAAACAAGAACAAAAGCTAATTTACCGCAGAGGACGCAGAGGCGGCCCGCTGGTAGGCCGCTCATCCCGCAGGGTTACGCAGCTTGTCACGGCGACTTGTCACGGCGTAGCTCGAAGAGCGAAGACGGAAGTTCGAAGAACGAAGACGGAAGGAAAACCTGAAGCTGGGGGAAAGAGTAGTTCTTGTAAAAGCAGCGAAAGCTGATTACCGCAAAGTTATACAAAGTTAAAGACTAGAATCTGGGGAAAAAGCATTTCCTTGAAATGGGGTAAAAGCCGTTAACGCAGAGGACGCGGAGGCGGCTCTCTGGTAGGCCGCACGTACCGCAGAGTTACGCAGGGAAAACAAAAATTCTGGGAGAAACACTGCACCCCTTTTTCCAACTAATTTTCTTCCCCCTAATGGAAAAAATGATTCATTATTTGCTCGTGTTCTACTGCCTTATTGTTTTGAGGGAAAACTCTCGACATATTATAGGGGTAATAGGCCCTGAGATTATCCCAAAGGTTTTCACAATTAGGGCTGTTCGATAGAATGTTTTTAAACATTTCCGGGGCGTCCGGATTCATTACATGAAGTTTCAGCCCATTATCCCGGATTGAATCAACGATAACCCTATTAATGTGCTCGTCGCCGAATCCATAACCGATTACAAACAATTCCACATTTCCGTCTGAGAGGACTTCCTGAAACAGTTCGGAATAATATTTCAATAGCGGTTCTCGAGAGATCTGGTCCGTCTTGTCTTCCCCAATGACCATATGGGCATTCCCTGCGGAATCCTTCCAGTGATAGGAACCGTGGAGCTTGACGTAATGGAATCGATCGGAGCGAAGAGGATTGTTTTCGCTGGAAAATTGGGTGACTTGCTCATCTTCAGGCAGGTTCACAAAATCAAGATCTGTCAAATTATTATCGTGATGAATATTACGTTGTAGCGTGACACCGGGAGTCTCGATGTGCATATCGCCTCCCCGGCAATACCGCTCAACGAACAAATCCTGGTTCAGGGTGAAGAAAAACCCTCTTGAATTATCAGCACCATGGAATCGTTGGATAAAATCAGTCAGGGTGGTGGAGTTCGCTGTGCGATTCGTTTTGTTGTAATAGCCTCTAATGCTCTCGTCGAGCTTGTCATACGCTGATTTTACAGCTTCTTTTATGGCATCCCTATCACCATTCTCGTATTCCAGGGTTTTGACTACTTCATGGTAGACTGACTCATAGGAAAAATTATGGCGCAGGAGATTTTTAATCTCTGGATGGTTGTCGAGGGATGGGTTGTTGAATATGAAAGCCCACATTTCGGTGGCCAGGAAGCCACCGAAATCTTTTGTAAAACCAGCCCCTGTCAACAGGACTTTTTTACTGACCGTCAATCCGGTAGGAAGGCAATTCATCATCACCCCAAATATTTCAAAGTTTCACTGCGTTCCGTGCGACTCGACGCGTTTCACTTGCTCGGGATCCTGAGCCTGTCGAAGGACGACTCTGCGTGAGTATGCTTTTACCGCTTTTACAGAAACCCCTCTTCCCCTCTGAATTCTGGATTCTGGATTCTGGATTCTGGCTCCTGTATTTCACGCTGCCGGCGCCTTTCTGATATTTTCCTTCTCCGTGGGCCAGAAATCCCTCTTTGCCCGACGCAGGTCGTACTCAGCCTGGAGGCCCATCCAGAACTCCGCAGTCATGCCGAAATACTTTCCCAACCGTAGTGCCGTGTTGGCGGTAATAGACCGGCGGCCATGAACTATGTCGTTGATCCTTCCCACGGGAACATTGATGTCCCTGGACAGCCTGTTCTGGCTGATGCCGAGAGGAACCATGAACTCCTCGAGGAGGATCTCACCAGGTGTTATCAATTCCAGTTTTTCAGACATTTCACATCCCTCACTAATGGTAATCTATTATTTCCACATCAAGAGCGTCTCCAGCCTTCCATCGGAAACAAATCCGCCACTGATCATTGATCCTGATACTGAACTGACCTGAACGATCCCCTTTTAAAGCTTCGAGCCGGTTGCCTGGCGGAACCCGCAGATCATTGAGTTCCCTTGCTCTGTGAAGCATCAGGAGCTTTCTCCGGGCACTACGCTCAATGGAACGAAAACGTTTAACGGGATCGTCATTAAACAAACGCTGAGTATCCCGGCAACGAAAGCTCTTGATCATAAATGAACACTATACTGTTTTTGGGAATATGTCTATGGGAACATGCCTGGGGGAATACGAAGGAATAATGCGCCTTGTGTAACATGTGAACAGAAAAGGGGCAGTACATGGTTTAGAAAGGCCGTGTAAAGAGAAGTGTGCAGAGTGTAAAGACTTGAATTCAGGGCTTTTCCCCAACCCCATTTATCCCCTTCATCCCTTTTAAACAAAGTTCTGAATCGAGATTGCTTCGCTCAGCAACGGCTCGCAATGACAGGCAAAACAAACCTCAAATTTCAAACCAGTCCCGCATGCCTTAAGTCTATGCTCTGCGTTCTGGTTCCTGAACTTACCAATCACGAATCACGAGTCACGAATCACGGCCCCTACTTGCTTATCATCATAAGCACAAAAATCACTATAAACGACGCGAACAGCACCGTCTGCATGGGCGCGAGGATCCTCTGCATAACCGTGAGTCTTTTAATATAAGGGTCCTCCAGGATTGGGTGATCGCCGTGCTTGACGAAGCCGCGGATCATTTTCGTAACCTTGGGGCTCAGGATATACCCCGGGCTGCCAAGGCTCTCCCAGGCAGGGGGGTACCTGTGCTTGAGGTGCATGACGAACATGGCGTCGGCGACCATCAGGGGGATAGAAAGCGCAATAAAGAGTAAAAAGTTGAAGTAGAGATAATTTTCGTACAAGGGGCTACTCCTGACAATTCAAAATTCAAGATTCGGTTCAAGATTCAAAAAAATGATCCAACATCCAAGATCCATCCACCTTCGCTAACGCCTTACGACCAGCTACGGCGGACAAGAAATCCAAGATCCAAGGGAAAAAGCGGTTGTTATAAGTGCATCATTAATCTGAACATAAAGTACACGAAGTAACACGAAGGGTTTGATACAAATATAATCCTTTTTCTTTGTGAAACTTTGTGAACTTCGTGTTAAAAATCATCGCTTCAAAAGTACCGCTTCTTTTTTTCTACGATCTACGTTCTACGTTCTGCATTCGACATTCTTGTTTTTTGATCTTACCGATCACTGATCTATGATCGCCCCTTTTCCCCTTTTCCCCTCTTCCCCTTTTCCGATGTCGCCTTGGCGACTATTTTCCCCCATGAATCCCTCAGCGGCACGATACGGTTAAACACCGGACTTTCCTCCGTGTGGTCTTTGGAATCAGCGATGAAATACCCCGTGCGCTCGAACTGGAACCGATCACCGGGCAATGCCTGCACCAGGCTGGGTTCAACCCGGGCGCTGACAACATCCAGGGAGTGTGGGTTCAGGTGGGCGGTGAAATGGACATCTTTATCGCTATCAGGGTTGGGTTCGGTGAAAAGACGATCGTAAAGCCTCACCTCGGCCTTGAGCGCGTGGGCCACCGATACCCAGTGGATCGTCCCCTTGACCCTGCGGCCGTCAGGCGCGTCGCCTCCCCTCGTTTCGGGATCGTAGGTGCAGTGCACCTCCACGATCTCGCCCTGCTCATCTCTGATCACATCCACGCAGGTGACAAAGTAAGCCCACCGCAGGCGGACCTCCCTTCCGGGCGCCAATCTGAAGAACTTCTTTGGTGGGTCCTCCATGAAATCAGCCCGCTCAATATACAGTTCCCGTCCGAAGGGCACTTTTCGGGTCCCCATTTCTGGCGGGTCGTCGGGGAAATAAGGGGCGTCAAACTCTTCTACCTGGCCCTCAGCCTGGCCCTCCGGATAGTTGACGATCACCATCTTGAGGGGATCCAGGACCCCCATCACTCTCGGAGTTTTTGTGTTCAGGTCATCACGGATGCTGTGCTCTAAAAGGGCCACGTCCACGACGCTGTTGGCTTTTGCCACCCCGATACGCTCGCAGAAGGCCCGAATGGCTTCCGGGGTCACACCCCTGCGCCGCAGGCCGGCAATAGTGGGCATTCGGGGGTCGTCCCATCCCGAGACGTGCCCGCCATCAACAAGGTCTACGAGCTTGCGTTTACTCATCACCGTGTAGTTCAGGTTGAGCCGCGCAAACTCGATCTGCCTCGGCTTGCTCGGCGAGGGCACGTTGTCGATGATCCAGTCGTACAGTTCCCGGTTGTTCTCGAACTCCAGGGAACTGTACG
>Ga0209976_10000378_pt1 | contig 30953 bp, 27 predicted proteins | sample SumtaG_FD_182806 | JGI IMG/M metagenome (GOLD analysis project Ga0209976, IMG submission 182806) | Deep subsurface microbial communities from Indian Ocean to uncover new lineages of life (NeLLi) - Sumatra_00157 metaG (SPAdes) (version 2) | ecosystem: Environmental > Aquatic > Marine > Oceanic >...
CGCCCCACGCGGGGCGCGTTGATGACTTTTTGCGATGTCATCAACAACACATTCTAATGATTAATTAGCTTGTGACAAGGGTTGTTTTCTCAGTGCAGATATAAACAAGTGCACGAGTGCACCCGCTCATCTTGCGGGATGCCTGTGCAGAAGTCAAAATAAGTGCATGAGTGCACCCGCTCACCCGGCGGAACACCAGTGCAGTAGACCCCAGCATTCCTGCACTACTGCACTTCCTGCACTGGATTCATCCATATCCGACTTGACTTTAATGAGGTAGTAGCCTACTGTTTTAATTGAGAAAACGCCTTCCTAGAATGGGGGGCGTTTTTGTGTTTTGGGTATGCGTCTTCAGGAAAAAAGGAAAAAGCCACCGGCGGATAAACAGAATGGATTGGCCTTGATTTGGAATTTTTATATGATTACATTTCATGTGCACAAACCTGCCACTGATCAGGAGATGCGGTGAATAACTTGATAAACAAATACACGATCATTGTGATGATAATGGCCGCTTTGGCGGTCATTGCGTTCGCAGCCATTCACGTATCGTGTCACTCCGGCGCCTATTCCCATTGCCTGTTAACTGTCTGCGCCTTTCTTCTTGTCTCCACCGGTATCTCTTTGTCACTATTCGCCGATCCTTTACTTGTTAATTTAGCCGCCGGTCGAGGGGTATCAATTCCTTTCCGCCTGGAAAAACCTCCCCGTTTCTGACAGAAAATTCCTTTGCCTGAAATTGGACGATCCGAAAACCGGTGTTATGAAACTATGAATCTTATCTGACGTGGCTAACGGCCATGGAGTTGATATCTGGAGGTATTAATGCATCCTGTACTTTTCCACATCGGACCGCTAACGATCCACACTTACGGGGCCCTGTACGCACTGGGGATCCTTGCCGCCGTCGGCCTGTCTGAGTATCTTTTCCGGCGCAGGGGAGGTGAGCCGGATGTCATCGTGGACATGGCCCTGCCCGTCGTGATCGGCGTCATCCTGGGAGCAAGGGCCTTGTTCATTCTCGTGGAGAGGGAATACTATATCCGGAATCCCCTGGAGATATTCGCGGTCTGGAACGGCGGACTGGTCTTCTACGGTGGGCTCATTGGAGGCGCCCTGGCGTTCATTATCACTGCCAGGGTGAAGAAGCAGGAACTGTGGTCCCTGGCCGACACCGTGGCGCCCGGCATCGCTCTCGGCCACGGCTTAGGCCGAATTGGATGTTTTTTCGCCGGTTCCTGCTACGGTAAGCCCACCGACGTGGCGTGGGCCGTCACCTACACCAACCCGCACTCCCTGGCCGGACCCGTTCTCGGCATCCCGGTCCACCCGACCCAACTTTACTCGGCTGCTTTTCTTTTCTTTTTATCAGCTATACTTATCTTCATCGGAACAAGGTCCGCTTTTAAGGGACAGGTAATCGCTTCCTACGGTATCCTGTACGGGACTTACCGCTTCTTCATCGAGTTCCTTCGCGGAGACCCTCGAGGGACAGTTGCTCTGGCTGACATCACCCTTTCCACGAGCCAGACGGTGAGCCTGCTGCTGGTGCCGGTGTCACTGGGGATCTATCTTTATTTGAAAAAGAGAGGCGATGAATCATGATCGAAGAAAAATATTACTTCAAGACGACCGTGGGCCTGCCCTACGCGCAGGCAGTGGAAAGGGTCCGGGAAGCCCTGGCCGCTGAAGGATTCGGCGTCCTCACCGAGATCGATGTGAAGGACACGTTGAAGGAGAAACTGGACGTGGACTTTAAACCCTACGTCATCCTGGGCGCATGCAGCCCGCCCCTGGCTTACAAAACTCTCCAGGTGGAAGAGCAGATCGGGCTCATGCTCCCGTGCAACGTGGTGGTTCAGGAAGCGGCGGGCGGCGGAAGCATCGTGGCAGCTATAAACCCCCTCGTGGTCATGGAATCAGTGGGCAACCCTGACCTTACGCCCACCGCGAAAGAAGTGACGGATAAGCTGCGTCGTGTTGTTCAGGCATTGGAGGCGCTCTAGGAGTCTGTCGGAGAACCAATACAGAATCCAAAACCAGTGCCTGGTTTTGGATGTAAAGGGGATATAGAGTAACTTATCATGGTGATTCACTGGTTAGATGCCAATGTTTCAGGAAAATAACATAAGACAAAGCGCTATCCGTGCAGCAAAAAGACGCGAATGGACTGCGACCCTATCAATGTTCTTCCTTGAACTTGTAGTCCTCCGATCCGAGATCCAGGTCCACCTGGGCCCATACACGAATTCCGACCTCTACTGACTGGGCAGGATTCGTGAGGATAAGGACACTCTTGAAAAACCTGCCTTCGGGTTCTTTGTGGTAGTTGGGATCGAATTCGACGGTCAGGATACCGCTCTCCCCGGGATTCAGCGTATTCTTCGAGATGCCGGCACTGACACAGGCGCAGCTCGTGGGAGTGCCGATGATACTCACCGGTGCGCTTCCCTCATAGATAAAGGGCATCTCATAACGGACGATACCCCCGCTCTGCTTGACGACACCGAAGTCGTGATCCGTGGACCGAAATATGAAATCACCAACTTTTTTACTGAAGGAAGGAGAAGGCATTCGGGTCCTGTACTCTTTGGCGGTGACGACCTCTCCCTTGAGCCTGAGCATGCTGACCGAACCGTACCTGATCATGGGGAGCCGGGAGGAGAAATTATCGTCGGGCGATGCGCTGGTAATGAGGTAAATGTCACGGCGAAAAACCCCGGTGCCGCCCTCACCGTGGAAGGCCGGGTCGAACTGAACGTGCACTTTGAACTTCTCGCCGGGTTTTATCACCCTGAACCATTTACCTGGAAGGGATGTCCCGAAAGCTTTTGAAACAGTGCCGTCCGGCAGTTCGATGGAAGCTTTTGTACAGGCGCACGAGGTAAACGCGCCCTTCAGGACGAGATCTTCCGACTCCCCATTGTAGAGATCGAAGACCCTTTCGACCATTCCCCCGTCTATGTTGACGATCCCCAGATCCATCACGGAACCTGTAGTCGGGTTTACACTTCCGGAATTAAATTTCTTACTAATGTCTTCAGCAAATGCGGTCTGGATCGTCAGCGAAATTGATGCCGTAAAGACCAACATTACCAAAAGGTATGGAACCTTCCTGGTCATGAAAAACCTCCCTGTCGAGACAGAACAAAACTCCATAAATTCCATATTACCACACCGACAGGGGCGCCCAAAACAGATTTAATCTTATCCTGGCAGCGTATAGGGAAAACTCACAGTCACGCCGGCGGCGTGACTGTAAGTTTTTCGGAAAGCTACATTTAGGAGTCTGTAGAGGTTCTCCGACAGACTCCTAGTTCCAGTCGAATAAACGTTCATTCACCCTGGGGATGTCACGGATAACGATACGGAATCCGTCCGGTTTTTCAGGCACTTCGAAGATGATCCTGCCGCTTGCATGGTGTCCACTCATCCGGTCCGTTTTGACCGGCCTGTAGACCTTCCCGTCTACTTCCAGGGTGGAAAGCTCCATGAGGTCGTATTTATCGAGGCTGACCGAATGAGTAGAAGAGGAATACTTGACTTCCAGGCGCCCGTTACTGTATCTCACCGGCGTGATCTCCATGGACATGTCACCTGAACCCGTACTACCGGTTGAGATAGCGGGCATGGAGCTTATTTCCCTGAATTCCCGGTTTGCGCCCACACCCTCTGCATCCGTGTCTCTTTCCTGGCGTGCCGCTGTCCCTCTTTGTTCACCGCCACCAGAACCGTTCATACCTGAACCTGAACCAGACCCGGAATCAGAATCTCGACCGCCTCCCATCCCTGCCAACGCAGGGGAGGCGGTTACGGCGCCTGACAGGATCAACGTCAGCACGAGTAGAAATGTCCTTTTTATAAAAATATTCATGATAGTTTTCCTCTGTTTAAATTTTGCCTGTGAGTTGATTGATGACTTCGCAAGAAGTCATCAACGCGCCCCGGGTGGGGCGCCCAAATCAATGACCGACAATTTAAGTCACTGATTTGTGAGGAAAGCGAAAATGACACTTTTCGCTTTCCGTTGAGCAAAAAGCCACGAATGGACTTTTTGCGACCCTATCAAGGTTGATGATTTCGTAAAAAGTCACGAATGGACTTTTTGCGACCCTTTCCTGGTTAAATAGTGCCTATAAGTGTTATCGCCGTCAGGGTCACCCCAACCAGCGCATTCACGACAAGGGCTTTGTCCATGTCCAGTTTGAGCAACTTTCCCAGGATCCCTTGACCAGCCTCGAACAGTTTCTGTTTCTGGATCAGCCTGAGCATGAGGGTGATGCCTATAAGGTTTGAGGCCACTCCAATGGCAAGGAAAAAACTCTGGTACTTGATGAGAAGGAGGGATGCGGCGGAGATACCCAGGATGGGCAGAAGGTCCGCTATGTGGTGCAGACAGCAGGCCACCATGGCAGTAGCGGACATTCCGCCGGCCGCAGCCATAGTGGCTGTCGCCTGAGCGGCCGCCCTGGCCTTTATTGATCCCCAGGCGTAGGCGAAAAGTCCCGTCTGAATACCAAATCCCACTGTCAGGAGCGCGACCCAGATACCGATCTTCTGGAGTTCCTCAATGGCGTGGAGAGCGGAGTTTCCAATAGTCAGTGTCAGGAAGTATATAGCCAGAAGAAAGACGGAGCCCGAAACTCCCCACAGGTACGAACGCCTGACAATGTTGTTTTTATATTCTGCCGTCATTTCCATCTCTCCCTGATCTGTGTTTGTTCTCCAAAGTTGATGACTTCGCAAAAAGTCATCAACGCGCCCCGGGTGGGGCGCCCAAATCAATGACCGGCATTGTAAGTCATTGATTTGTAAGGAAAGCGAAAATGACACTTTTCGCTTTTAAGTGGAGCAAAAAGCCACGAATGGACTTTTTGCGACCCTATCAAAGTTGTTTTCAGGTGCTGCATCTTTCTTGAAAATAGGGGGGGCGAATGACCGCCCCCCCCTGGAGCAGGGTCTTATTTATGATGGACTCACAAAATGACTCGAAGAGGCTTTTTGCGAGGTTATCATTCATAGACCCTGTAGATTCTACCGGTATCCTTTTCCACCAACAGCCGGTCCACGAGTGCCTCGCCCTTTTTGGTCACGACCTGGACCACGAATCCGTCCTCGGTGGTCTTTATCTTACCGACCTTCAGGTTAGGGTTGCTTCTCGTAACCATGTAGGCGATGATCTCCTCGGCATCTTTTTCGGTGAGGTCAGCCCTGGCTTCCGTGGTGTCGCCCCCGCAACCGTGGCTTACTCCGTAGTCGGCTGCGCCGTAGTCCATCATGCCGCCCTGGTAGCTCATGTGGCCGTAATCAGAATCCATGTGTCCCCGATTGTACCCGCTGTGGGCCTTGGCCACGCCGTATCCCACGCCGATGATGGCGAGAGCCAATACTGCGATCAGTGCTGTCTTTTTCATTACAATCTCCTTATTCCATTTAACCGTTGTTGGTTTGAAAATCACCAGATATGGAGCATACAAAAGCATACGCCGTGCCAAAATGAGGCTGGAAGAAAAAAATATTATAACCTTATGATATTTAAACCATAATTCAGTCACCATCAGAGGGCCGCTCTTTGGTCGAACCCCGGATGGAGAGTTGAAATTACCCACATGGCTTAAGGGAACTGTCACCAAATTACCCAGTTGGGGAGGGGGACGGTTCGGGAGTATGGGAGTAAGGGAGTGTGGGGGCACAGAGCGAAACGGTAAGGGAGTATGGGGGTATGGGGGTATGGGGGTAAAACCTGAAACATGGAACCTGGAACTTGGAACCTGGAACGTGGAACCTGAGGCGTGGTAGCGCCGAGCGTGTCGAGGTATCCAGGTAAATACTTCATTCGTTCGTCATTCGGGAAACGACGACTTGTCACGGCGAAGCTGAAAGCGAAGACAGAAGTCGTGAGCCGAAATCCAGATGTGCCTACCATTCAGTTATTTAACAGGGATGAAGGGGATACAGGGGATAATAACCAGGTAAACAAGGATAAAAGAGATAATCGGGATAAATCAACACCTTGGGGATCGGTTTTTTTTATAATCTGTACCCATCCCTTTCATCCCCTTCATCCCTGTTAAATTCGCCTTTGTGTTTTGGCATTGGACGCTCGTCGCCGGCGCGATTCGGGTTCCCGCCTCCGCTTCCAGCTACGGCGTGGCAGGCACGGAGACGCAGGGACACTGCAGTGTCTGGTGTCTAGTGTCTGATGTCTAGAAAGGGAACGTATCCTGTAAAAACGGTGAATTTTGAACTCGGAACCCGGAACATGGAACCTGGAACTCCAGCCGGCGGCCGGCCAGCCGCCCTATCCCTCGATACCGTACTCCCTGATCTTGGCAAGGAGGGTTTTCCTGGTAATTCCAAGAATTCGGGCTGAATGGGTCCTGTTGCTGCTCGTGTCGTTGAGTGTCTTCTCGATAAGTATCTTTTCCATCTCGCGAAGGGTGATGCCGGTCTGAAAACCGCGCTCTGCTCCGCCCGTGCTCTCTGCATCTACGGGGTTTATTCCCGGAAAATCGCCCACATCGAGATACTCGTACCGTGAAAGAATGATGGCCCTTTCAATGGCGTTCATCAGTTCGCGGACGTTGCCGGGCCAGTCGTGGGAAAGAAGACTGGTGAGAGCCCTGGGAGTGAAACCCCTGATATCCTTCCCGTGCCGGCCGGCAAACCGTTTCAAAAACAGTTCAGCGAGAGGTGGGATGTCGATCTTCCTTTCCCTGAGGGAAGGAATCTCGATGGGAAAAACTGAGATCCGGTAGAACAGGTCCTCACGGAAAAGCCCATTCGCCACCTCCTCCTCGAGATTCTTGTTGGTGGCGGCCAGGATACGGACGTCTGTCTCAATCTCATGGTTTTCCCCCACCGGGGTGACCTTACCGTCCTGCAGGACCCTGAGCAGCTTCGCCTGGGCGGGGAGCGGGAGTTCACCGATCTCGTCCAGGAAAAGTGTGCCGCCTTCAGCGGCCTGGAACCGGCCTTGCTTATCGCGATCGGCTCCCGTGAATGACCCCTTTTTATGGCCGAACAGTTCGCTTTCGATGAGATTGTCGGGGATGGCGGCGCAGTTGATCGTCACGATTCTCTTTTCAGCCCTGGTGCTCATGCGGTGGATTACCTCGGCGAGAACCTCTTTACCGGATCCGCTTTCTCCGGTGAGCAGGACTGTGGCGTCAGTGGAGGCAACCTTCACAGCGTCGTCAAGAACATCGTTCATGACGGAACTCTCAGCGATGAGGTCCATGCCATTCAGCTCCGGGGCCGAAGCACGGGATTCAACTGTTATTCCGGTTTGCGGCTGGATGACAGCCTCGATTGCATCCTCAAGCTCGTCAATATTCAGCGGCTTGAGGAGATAGTCCTCAGCACCCAGCTTGAGCGCTTCGATGGCAGTCTGAACGGTTGCGTAGGCGGTCATCATGATAACAGGCAGGACAGGATTGAAGGCCTTGATGTGTCTGAGCGCTTCCATGCCCCCCATCCCCGGCATCTTGATGTCCAGAAGTACGAGGTCGACCACCTCAGTTTCCAGGACCTTGAGACACTCTTCACCGGAGTCCGCTTCGAAAGGCCGGCGCCCTCTGTCCTTTACGGCCTCACGCAGCATCAGCCTGTGAGCGGCGTCATCGTCGACAATGAGAACTGTGCGCCCAGCCTGATCTGTTTTTTCCTTCAAACCCCACCTCTATTGGGAATCCACATCGCCGCTTCAGATCCCCTCCCGGTGCTCTTGTGTATTGCGGCGCTGCCGCCATGGAGTTGGGCCACCTTTCTCACAAGGGGAAGCCCCAGACCGGTGCCGCTCACTTTGGTCGTCTCAAACAGTGAAAACAGCTTCTCACTGTCTTCCGGTACCCCCGCACCCTCGTCTGCGACACGGAAGATCAGGTTGTCATCTTCCGCTGCCGCGGACAATTTAACCGTCTGGCCCGTAGCGGAGGCATCTATGGCGTTAATGACCAGGTTCAACAGCGCCTGGATGACCATGTCTCTGTCCACCTGCCAACTAAGATCCTCCGGTGTGACTTCGGATGTTATTATCACGTTTTTCAACCTGGCATCACCTTCAGCCAGTACTGCGACATGCTCCAGAATATTGTCGATCTCCCATTCTACGAGTTGAAGGTTCTCCTGGCGGGCATAGGAAAGCAGGCCGCTCACCACCCTGTTAAGACGGTCCACCTCCTGGACGATTGTTTTCATCATGGACCCCTGATCCTCGGGCACCTTTCCGGAGAGGAGCTGCGCCAGACCGCGGATACTGCTAAGAGGATTTCGAATCTCATGGGCTACGGTGGACGACAGTTCACCGATCTCGGCTAACCTCTCAGATCGGGCGAGCTTGTCTCTGAGGTGTTCCAGTTCACTGATGTCCTGGAAGAGGATGAGAAATCCCCCCGGCTCATCCCCATCCCCGGGTATCGGTGTGGCCGAGAGGTTGATGGTCAAATTACGTCCATCGACGGCCATGGTGCCTTCCGTGACCGGGTGGTCCTGGCCGCTACGCAGGGATTCACAGGACAGGATCTGTTCCGGGAAGATGTCCTTGGCCGCTTTTCCCTTTAATTGGTCTTCACGTAAGCCCAGGATATGGGCCGCTCCCGGATTAGTGATGGCGATCATACCTTTCGTATCACAGAGGATGAGTCCGGCCGGCATCCGCGTAACGATCTCACCCGCGTAGGACTCAGTCCTGGCCAGCGCGGTCGCCGTTTCCCGCGCTCTCTGGCTCCAGAATCCCCACCCCGCGATCCCAGCGAAGGAAATAACGAGGAAGAAAGCGGTGACCAGGTTCATGCGCAGGTGGTGACCCTTGAGGTAAGATGCGCCCGCCGCGTCCAGGACAACCGTTATGGACAGATCCTCCGGTAATATCGTCAGGGCTCTATGCATGCGCATCATGTTTCCAATGTTGCGAGGTTCATTCCTTTGTGCCGTCCGCCCATCCAACACTCTTCTGAACACATACAGGTCGGGCTCCTTGAGAAAAAGACCGTTTTCCGGAACCAGCATCCCGCCGGATCGGGAATAGAGCTCTCCAGGCAGACTATCCAGGTTCAGAGGTCCACTGCTCGAAGCGATCACCTCCTCCGGCGAGGACAAGTATATCAACCTCGCACCTGACTCGCTGGTGTTTGCGTCAAGCAGATCCTGCAGGATGTCATTAGTCCAGGCCGAGTGCATCATACCGACATTAAGGCTCGCTTCCAGCCCCTTTGAGACCATCTCCGCCTGCCGATGCAGGCTGTTTTCCACAAGGTCGCTCTCAACCAGTGTACTTCTGTAGGTAACGAAAGCCGTGATGGCGACAGGTATCAGCAGCACGACCGTGAAGTAGAAGGATCTGTTTTTCACAGCTCCGTATTTTGCCTGTGTTGGCCATTTAACAGCCCGGTTACCCATTTCTTTTATCCTTTTCGGACGAGACGGAGTCTCGAAATAAACTGAACCGGTGTCAGCTCCGGTCGTTTTGATCATTTTCATTTTACCAGAAGCTTTTATCATACACCACGGGCTCCCCGATCATGGGAGAGCCCGTGGTATTATTAACATCCTGCAAACACGCACGCGTCCGAGCCTGGAACGCAGATGATAAAGACCGGCTACTCCGACTTCCGGGGGGCGGTCTTACTGTAACTGCTGGGCGGAAGTAAAATGGCGTGCTTTAATCCACGGCTATTCTCCAGATATTTTTCCGCGCACATGTAGGTACAGAACTGCTCTAAGGGGAAACTTCCCAAAATGTGCCGGGCCGTACCGTCCTGGAAATTCATATTGCACTGGGAGCAGGTGCCGAGCAGGATCATGGTGTGTGACGCACGATGCCTCATTTCAAACACCTTTCATAAGAGTAATCCGGCTCGTGCAGCATCTTGCTGTCATGTGCCTGATCGTCCATTACAGGGAACTGCTCATCCTCCTTTTTCTTGGCCATGTAGATCCCTTCGCCCTCGGAAAGTTTTGGCGACGGTTTGGACCTGTAACCGGGTTTCTCCGGAATCATGATTCGGGTTTTCCAATAGAATTCCACGTTCAACATTCTCAAATAATCAACCAGATCCTTCCAGTACGGATCATCGAGATCAATGCTCATGGTTAACCTCCGGTGTAAATATTCATGGGTAGACACCTGTATGGGGCGTTGACCCGCGGTGGTTCTTCAGCTGAAACCGGTTGAATCAGGGAGGTTACCTGCGGGGAGGTTTTTCCTGGAGAAAAAGAGGCTCTGATCCTGGAGAAGGTAAAGTATCAAAAACCACGGCAGTGAACAGAAACAGTGTTAACAGCATGATTACAGTAAAAGTGGCCACGCAGGTCGTGAACAGGCACGAAAACAAATCGGACTGATGGAAAGTTCCGTTCCCGTCCAATATGTTCATACTGAGATATCCGGAAAACAGAATGATAACGACACTGAAAACGGCCAGGACCAGAATAGTGGAAGAGTGTTGTCGGAGAACTGAATTAAGTATCATCCGAACCCTGCCTTGAAAATGCACTGGTGGCGCCGCTTTCCTCCATTCATTTCCGAAGGGCTGAACACAACACTACCGGGACTGGTTACTTCCATTTGCATACTCTGACCTCTTTGCGTGAAAGCCCCCCTACTGTAATGGAAAATTTCAAGGTGCTTTTCATGCATGTACTCCGCTTCCTGGTCCCTGAACCTCCGAAATCACAGGCCCCGACAATTCCTTTTTTCTGCGGCCGTGCAGTAAGAGATACGAAGAAGAAACCAGAATGCCGCCCAGCGTTCCGATCATGGCTCCCATATCCGTTCCCGTTTGCAGCCATCCCACCGTCGCCCCGGCGACCATGGCTGTCGCAGGCAGCAGGTAGACCATGGCGGAAGCTTTGACAAGGTCTTTCGGTGGCAGTGTAATGACCACCTTTTCTCCTGGCCTGGCTTGTATCGGGTTCCTGACTTCCATAACCATGGTGCCCCCCGGGGAAGAGTGGCACATACTTTTGGCTGCGCAATCTCCGCACGCTTCCGACCTTACGAGGGATACCCTGGCCTTGCCTGGGGAAACCGACATTACCATCGCTGATTCTTTCAACATATCTTAAAACCCTCCTCTGGCCGGCCTGTTACCAGACAGCCAACTTCCCATCAAGTCGCACAAACTGTGCCAAAACCAGACAAACCTCATTGTATCCGCAAGCAACTGTTATTGCAGATGATTTTATCCTGTCAGTCCTTTCTGTCAGGCGACAGCTGTAACGGAACTACTCATCCTCTCCGGTAGAAATGGTGATTTTTTTGCGCACTCGTACTCATTGGGAATTCAAAGGTCGCGACGCTCCTTCTGTACGAGCGGTTATCCACACCCCCAACACCGATATGATCGCGCCGATAATTATGGTGACAGTGATAACCTCATTGTAAAAGACCGCGCCCATGGTTAGACCAAACAGAGGAACGAGGAAGTTGAATGCGTTGGCGCGCACGAGGAGTACTTCCCGCAGAATGCGACACCACATCCAGTAGGCGAGCGCTGTTCCAAAAAGCGCCAGACCCAATAAATTGAAAACGAACTTCACAGACCAGGTAGCCGCGGTTAAGTCTTCCGTCAACAGAGATAAAACTCCCAACGGTATCGCACCCAGGACAAGTTGCCATCCCATTGCAACAAGGGCATCCCCTTTTTCCGCAGTTTCTTGATCATGACATTGCTGAAAGTGATGCCAAGGGCTGCCAGAAAAATGTAACCAATACCGAGAAGATAACTTTCTGTTTTTCCGTTGATTAACTGAGGTATGGTGATAATCAGTATGCCGGCAAACCCGAGTATGAGGCCACTCTGCCTTTTAAGGGTGAGGCGCTCTCCCAATATGAAATGTCCAAGAAGGGCCGCGAGGAGCGGTTGTGTATTGGCTATCACAGTAGCCAAACCAGGGTTGACAAACTCTGCCGCGTGAAACATGCCGATAAAACCGAACGTCGTTGCACCAATGCCAATGAAGGTTATCTGCCACCAGGTAGTCCAACTCCCAGGCATCGGGCGTTTCAGGTAAAGGGCGATTCCCAACAAAACGGTTCCAGCAATCACTGCCCGTAGGGTAGCGAAAAAAAGATGAGGCATTAGCGGTAGACCTGTAACGATCAGTGGAAAACAAATCGCCCACAAAAACATAACAATGACGATCCTTGAGGTTGTCAATGCAAGAGCCTCCCTTTCCTTCGGGAATAACACGAAATCAGTATACCTCCACGACAAAAGTGGAAAATCCACGCAGCCTATTGAAATTCATTCAACTGGAATTTGTGAAAGTTGAAAATACGATTTTGGGTTTAATTTGTCAGGGGGATGCTATTCAAAGTTGATGACTTCGCAAGAAGTCATCAACGCGCCCCGGGTGGGGGGCCCAAATCAATGGCCGGCAATGTAAGTCATTGATTTGTAAGGAAAGCGGAAACGACGCTTTTCGCTTTTAAGTGGAGCAAAAAGTCCCGGATGGACTTTTTGCGACCCTATCATAGACTTTTTGCGACCCTATCAAAGGAAAAAAACGGGTAAAAGCAGCCCCCCCATTGACATACCGTAGGGGGGTATTGTAATTTCTGAATATGGGATCAGAGTTGATGGTGATAACCGGGAGGGAAGTTGACATGCATGAAGCACAGATCGTTCGACTCAATCGGATAGAGGGCCAAATCAGGGGCATCAGCAAGATGATCCAGGAGGGTCGTTATTGTGTTGATATCCTGACCCAGATCAGATCAGCGTCAAGCGCCCTGGCAAGTGTACAGAAGAACATCTTCAAAGGGCATCTTGAAAGTTGCGTGAGGGATTCCCTCACCGGAGACGATCCCCGGGACAGGGAGGCCAAGGTCAATGAAATGCTTGAAATCCTTTCAAAGTTCCGGTGACCACTTGTTGGAAAGAAGGATTTGGCGATTGCAGTTGATCCGATCTGCAATATGGAGGTGGATGAACGGACAGCACTATCGGGGGAAAAGGATTATCATAGCTTCGGGAGAGGGAGCAAAGGCAGCTATGGCTGCAAAACAGTACCCTCTGAATCTCAGGAAAGGGGCGGACTGAGAGGAGGCGAGACATGGACAATAAGCACAAGTCGGCACATTCCACACAAAATGAACACAAGGGACACAGCTCACATCACGAGCACATGGTGGCTGAATACAAGCGGCGTTTCAAAATCAGTCTTTTCCTGACGATTCCTGTCCTTATCCTGTCCCCCATGATCCAGTCGTTCCTGGGAATCGAGGACAAGCTGACTTTCCCTGGCGATATGTTCATCCTTTTCCTGCTGGCATCTGTCGTCTATTTTTACGGCGGCTGGCCATTTTTAAGAGGGCTGTTTACCGAGGTCGGCTCCCGTCTTCCCGGCATGATGACCCTGATCGCCGTTGCCATCACGGCCGCCTACGTCTACAGCGGTGCGGTCACCTTTGGTCTTCCCGGCAAAGTATTCTTCTGGGAGCTGGTCACCCTTATCGACATCATGCTGCTCGGTCACTGGATCGAGATGCGATCCGTCATGGGCGCGTCCCGGGCGCTGGAAGAGCTGGTCAGGTTGTTGCCCTCGGAGGCACATCTTCTCCAGGAGGACGGTTCCATAGTTGAGGTTTCCGTTGACAGCCTCGTAAAGGGGAACCGTTTCATCGTCAAACCCGGTGAAAAGATCCCTACGGATGGATCTGTGGTGAATGGCGGTACCACTGTCAATGAATCCATGCTCACCGGAGAATCCGTTCCGGTCCGCAAAGGCCCGGGCGATGCAGTCGTAGGCGGGGCTATCAACAACGAAGGATCTATCACCGTGATGGTGGAGAAGGTTGGAGAAGAAACATTTCTTTCCCAGGTGGTCAAAATGGTCCGCGAAGCCCAGGAAACGAGGTCGCGGAGTCAGGATCTTGCTAACCGAGCCGCTTTATGGCTCACCGTTATTGCACTGAGCGTGGGTTCCCTGACCCTGGTCGTTTGGCTGGTCCTGGGACAGGACCTGGCATATGCCATGGAACGGATGGTAACCGTCATGGTTATCACCTGCCCCCATGCCCTCGGATTGGCTGTTCCGCTGGTAGTGGCTGTTTCTACTTCCCTTGCAGCAACCAGAGGGCTGCTGCTCAGGGATCGTGCTGCTTTCGAAAGGTCAAGGCTTATCGACACGGTTGTGTTCGACAAAACTGGAACGCTCACAAAGGGTCAGTTCGGGGTCCAGGGGATCATCGCGTCAGACGGCATTATGGAAGAGGAGATACTGCGACTGGCGGCGGCGGTGGAGAGCCTTTCAGAGCATCCCATTGCACAGGGGATCGTTGCCGAAGCCAATAACCCGCGGCATTGCAATCTCTTCGATCGAAGGCTTTGAAGCGATTAAAGGAAAAGGCGCCGTGGCCTCGGTGGAAGGGCGGAAGATCATGGTCGTCAGTCCAGGGTACCTCAGGGAAGAGGGTTTGAGCGTGGATGAGGAACCGCTTGCCCCGCACTACGCGGAAGGTCGAACTGTGGTTTTCGTCCTCGAGGGTCGGGAGTTCCTGGGTGCCATCGCATTGGGCGACGCGGTCAGAGAGGAATCCAGAGAAGCGATCGAACGTCTCCAATCCAGGGGTATCAAATGCATCATGCTTACCGGGGACCACAGTAAGGTAGCTGCGGCTGTGTCGAAAACACTTGGGTTGGATGATTATCTGGCAGAGGTCCTTCCCGAACAAAAGGCGGCAAAGATCAAGGATCTGATGGATAGCGGTTTGAGAGTAGCCATGACGGGCGACGGGGTCAATGATGCACCTGCTTTGGCAACGGCAGACCTGGGGATTGCCATCGGGGCGGGTACCGACGTCGCTGTGGAAACGGCCGATGTAGTCCTGGTCCGTAGCGACCCCCGTGACGTAGCGGACATCTTCGAACTGGCCAGAGCCACTTACCGCAAGATGGTACAGAACCTGGTCTGGGCGACCGGCTACAACATCTTTGCCATTCCCCTCGCGGCGGGCGTGCTGGCCGGAAAAGGGATCGTTCTCAGCCCGGCCATGGGCGCCCTGCTCATGTCATTGAGCACGGTAGTAGTGGCGATCAACGCTCGGATGCTAAAGATGCAGTAGGAAGGAAAATGAGGTCAATCAGTGCCAATGCCATAGATGCGGAGATAGTTCCTGCCCTCACGGAGAATGACGTAAGCTTCGGACAAGATCTCCCATAAGATGAAGAGACCGATGACAGCCGGGAGGACGGGTGTGGAGGACAGAACAGGCACGGCGGTGGCCAGAACCATCAAGGGTAGCGACTGGAGGTGCCCCAGTTCGTGGAGGACCTGGAGATGCATTGAATCCTCCTTTGACAGGCCGATGCGAAGGAGCATATTGACCAGTTGAGGGTGGGGCGGCATCGGTCCGATAGCGGCCCAGTGGGTGCCGTAAAAGCGCAGGGTCAGAGTCAGACCGTACCAGGTCCGCATCTTTCTGGTCAGGGTTGGCCTCATGGACACAGGTTATGTAATCCACAATATATTGTGCAAGGAAAAAAGTAATGACCGGCAAAGTAATGACCGTTAATTAAAGTCATTGATTTGTGAGGAAAGCGAAAATGACATTTTTCGATTTTAAGTTGAGCAAAAAGCCACGAATGGACTTTTTGCGACCCTATCATAGTTCGTTTATGAAAAAGCGAGCGAAATACAAGAGTTAACCCGAAATCCAGGCTCTGGCTAAGTCATAATTTACACTGCCGGCGGCACGTATTGTAAGCGACACAGCTTACGCCTTGAACATTGAACCGGAAATGGTCGAAACCGTCAGACGAAGATCCAGGAAGGCAGGAATCGGCAACATCAGGGCATACTTGCAGGATTTCATGAGTCATGGAACAGGGCGCCCTGACCAAAGCATCGACCACGTTATGATCTACAACATCCCCCACGGGGTCCGCCCAGAGGTTCTTCTCAGGGAAGCGTTCCGCATCCTCGTGCCGGGAGGACGGCCGGCAACCGGCCCGAATTCATTCAGGGTAGCGATTTTCCACCAAGTCCTGGGTACCCTCGGCGACACATTGAAATGTCCGAACCAGGGTACGAAAGCCGGCACCTTGCTCCCGTACCCTAGAAACTCTATATCGAAGAATAAATGAAAGGCGTGGGTACCGTCCGTTACAAGCCCAGATCCCGTGTCCTGCTTCTACTGGTACTTTGAGCCTCCTGAACCGGCAGCCGCTCTTTATTCGGGCGCCGCGGTCTTCAGATACCTGTAAAAATCGCTGTCCGTGGTGAGGAGCAGCGTGGAGTTACTGTGGTCTCCTTCCCTGTAGCTCTCCAAGGTGCGCAGGAAAGCGTAGAATTCGGGGTCGCGGTTGTAGGCCTGGCCGTAGATAAGCGTGGCCTCCGCATCGCCCCGGCCCCGGATCTCCTGTACCTTGCGGTAGGCCGTGGATCGGATCTGCCTCAGTTCCTTCTCCATTTCACCGAGGATCTCCGCGCTACGCCCCTCCCCTTCAGAGCGGAACTGGGCCGCGATCCTCCTGCGCTCGGAGATCATGCGTTCGTAAACCTTCTCGCGAACGCTCTTAACATAATCCAGGCGCTTGATCCTGACGTCCACCAGTTCGATCCCGTACTGGGGAATGATCTTCTGGGCCTCGTTCAGGATGATCCGGGTGATCTCCTCCCTGCCTCGTGCGATCTTCTTTTTCAGCTCCTCCTCACGCTCCTTGGGAACCGCTTCGAGGGCCTGGTCCTCGGGGATCACCCACGATGTGCTTCGGACCAGTTCCACCAGTTCGCTGTTCGACACCTCGTCGCGGACAACGGAATCAATAATATCGTCCAGCCGTGACTGGGCGCCCGCTTCGGTGGCCACATTCTCCAGGAATTTCCTGGCGTCCGCGATCCGCCAGCGTGCCGTCGTATCCACCCAGATGAACTCACGCCCCTTTGTGGGGATCTGGTTGGGATCGCCGTCCCAGACGAGGAGGCGCTTTTCGAAACGCCGGACCACCTGGATAAAGGGCAGCTTGACCTGCAGGCCCGCCGTGGTGATCGTGTCTCCCACAGGCCGGCCGAATTGTACGATGATCGCCTGCTGTCCCTCATCCAGTGTGTAGAACGTGTTGCCGAGAACGACGAGAATAAAAGCTATCGCGATGAAGGTTATGGTCGCTTTGATCGAGGATTTCATCGTTGTGCTCCTTCCAGTGGTACTGCCTTTCCTGAATCAAGCCCGATCCACGGTACGAGGGCCTTCTGTTTCTCGTCCACGACGTAAACCCCCTTAACATCCTTAAGGTAATCGTTCATGGCCTCGAGGTACAGCCTCCGCCGTGTCACCTTCGGAGCGCTTCTGTACTGGGCAAGAATTGCCTCAAAGCGGGTTGCCTCACCTTTGGCCCGGTTGACGCGCTCCGTGGCGTATCCCTCAGCCTCGCTGATGCTCTGCTCTGCCACACCACGGGCTTTGGGGATCTCCCGGTTGGCCATCTCCTGGGCCTTATTGATCGTCTGTTCTTTATCCTGCCGGGATTCATTGACCTCATTGAAGGCCGGTTTCACGGGATCGGGCGGGGTCACGTCCTGAAGTTCCACGGTCACGAGGCGCACTCCGCTTTTGTACTCTGATAGAACCCCCTGGATCGCCTCCTTCGCTTCGCTGGCGATCTCTACACGCGCCGTCGTCAGCACAGCGCTGCCGAGGCGGTTGCCGACAGCGCGGCGCATGATCGCCTCCGTGATGTCACGGATGGTCTTGCGGGTGTCGCGCACATTGAACAGGTAAGCGATGGGGTCCTGAATGCGGTATTGAACGATCCACTGAACGTCTATGACGTTGAGGTCACCGGTCAGCATCAGCGATTCGTCTTCGTTTGACCGGCCCTCGACGTACCGGGTTCTCTGCCCCGGAGTGACGGCTGCTGTACGGAATCCGAACTCCTCTTTGAGGACACGCGCAGTCGGCACCATAATGGCCGTCTCGATGCCGAAGGGCAACTTGAAGTGCAGCCCCGGGTCGGCCGTGCGCATGACTCTTCCGAACCGCTGCACTACTCCCGTCTCTTCCGGTTGGACCGTGAACCAGGATGTCCAGGCGGCGATTACCAAAACCAGGGCAATAACGAACAGATTAATGGTGGGGCCTCCCTTGAACCCCTTGAGCCCCTGGAACTTCTGTCGGATCTCAGCCAGGGAGTCCTCAAGGGACGGTTGTTGACCCCCTTGGGGCGGGTTCCATTTAAAAGCCATGAAATACCTCCTTCTTTCCGGTGATCACCTGAATTTGGAGAGGGATTCAGGTGTTTCATCCATTTTTGTAGCAACTCTAAATCGTGTAATACCATACCCCCCTATAGTATGTCAAGGTGGGTGAGCATCCAGAATCCACCGCCTCTTTTCAGCCGAGGGTGCTGTAGAGAGTTCGGCAACCGTTTTTTGTCGGGATCATAAAATTCCCGGAGGGGAGCTTGCCGCCGGCAAGATCTTCTTTCATGACGGAATGAATCTCCTCGCTCTTGCCGCACCGGATGCGATACCATCAGATCAACTCCTCACCGTCAAGCTCCTGATTGGTCACTATCCCCGAGATCTTGTAGTGACCGCCGCCATCCAATTCCATCGTCGGGAAGGGAAGGGATTCCTGACTTTCCAACCCAGGCAGTTCAGGCTGTTCCAATGGCTCTCGAACTGCAAGGAAACGATACCCAGAGCCCTCCTTCTTCTGTCCTGGACACCTGGCAGCATTTCGGAAAACCTTCGATCACGCCTTGGCGTGACCGCCAGATGCAAAATGGCTCGGAGAGACTTTTTGGGAGGTTATCAGCATTAAAAAACTCCTGTTAAAGATAGGTGGCCTGCACTGCTCCTTCTGCGTGAACAGCCTGATGAAGGCGTGCAATCGAATGCCCGGGATAGGGGATGTCAATTGGAAGTTCGTCAAAGTTAAAGTTGATGACTTCGCAAGAAGTCATCAACGTGCCTGGGTAGGGCGCACAGCTCAATGACCGGCATTGTAAGTCATCGATTTGTGATGAAAGCGAAAATGACACTTTTCGCTTTCCGTTGAGCAAAAAGCCGCGAATGGACTTTTTGCGACCCTATCAAAATTGATGACCTCGCAATATATCATCAATGCGCCCCGGGTGGGGCGCCCAGATCAATGACCGTTAATTAAAGTCATTGATCTGTAAGGAAAGCGAAAACCACGCTTTTCGCTTTCCGAGGAGCAAAAAGCCGCGAATGGACTTTTTGCGACCCTATCAAAATTGATCCAAAATCCATCCGACTTCGCTCTTCGAGCTACGACGGACAAGAGATCCAAAATCCAATATTGATTGCTTCGCAATATATCATCAACGCGCCCCGGGTGGGGAGCCCAGATCAATGACCGTTAATTAAAGTCATTGATCTGTGAGGAAAGCGAAAACCACGCTTTTCGCTTTCCGAGGAGCAAAAAGCCGCGAATGGACTTTTTGCGACCCTATCAATAGTCAATAAGTTACATAAAATCCCACAGCAACAGTCTGAATTTCGTCCTCGCTGGTGCTGCCGATCAGCGCATCGGAACTGAACAACTCGTAACCGACCTTGATGTTGGCATTGTGTCCTTCCATGTAATAGGTCAGGCCAACACGGCTGGTGTCGAAGCTTCCTTTGCCGCTTGCGGCGTCAGCATCCCAATTCTCGAACTCGATCCAGGGCTGCCATTTGCTGATGAGATAACCGGCCTGGATGTAATATCCGTCACCCTGGGATTGATTGGCATCTTTGGCATCACTAAGAGTACCGTCTCCCACAGGGTCGAGCTGAGTGGCGTCCTCCAGGTCCAGATCTATGAAAGCCCCCTCGGCGGTCAGGGTTCCGGATCCAACCGGGATTTCGGCAAAGGCGTCTACGGTAGACATGGAATAATCCACCGTGGTACCGGTAGCCAGGTCGTCAGCTACATTGGACTGGACATCGAAGGCTGCGCCGAAACCGATGGTTTTCTTCTTTCCCAGGTAGGTTGACAGGCCGTAGTAGCCAGGCTCGGCATCGAAAATATTGTACTGAACCCTGCCCGCGACACGCTCACTATCTTTCCCGGCTTTCTGAATACCGTCAAAAACCCCGAGATAATACTTCAAGTGGGACGACTCGGAAAAAGAGGTGCTTCCAAACAAGGTGATGCCCAGGTCACGGACATCGACATCGCCCCTTAAACCGGCATCGGAATCGCCGTAGGTCGCGGTTGAGAAGGTGGATAGAGCACGAGTTCCCCATGTCAGATTCTTGTAGGTGATCCCCGGACGATCTATCGCCATGAGCCCTCCGGAACTTGTAAGGTTCTGCCGAGTAACGGGAGCCATGTTTTCACCGAAAATAATAGTTGCAAACTTGGCGATCTTGTATTTGACAAAGGCATCGATCAAACGCACATCGCCACCGGAGCCTGCGTCCTGGGAAAATTCTGTCTGGAGAAAAATACCGACATTCTTGTTGATATCAGCGCCAAGGCGAAAGCGAGCCCGACGAATCAGGAAGTCGTCGATTTTTTCAAATTTACCGTCACCGTCAAGATCCCTGTCGGTATTCAGATACAGGGTCTGGAGTCTGAATCCGAGATCGATCTTCGCGTCATCATTTATCTGAATCATCGCACCAGCCCCTGCGCTGCCTGCCATCAGAGGCATCAGCAACACCGAAACCACCACGCCTAGAACAAACACCCTTTTCATCGCGGGCCTCCTTCATTTTCGAATTTCCTGCCGGATCTGGATCACTGAGTCCCGGAGATGAATCCGATATTTACTCCTTTCCTTGTATCTCCGGTTTAAAGATTGTTCAGCTCCATTTGGATTTACGACAAAAAAGAACCTATCAAAGGGGTGCGGTTTCTTAAAGTTTACCCGTTACTTCTTGAATCGCAAGGGGGGGACTATTTATTCGGATAATCCTGGATACGGGCAAGGTCAAAATAAGAATTTACCGGCCCACATTGACATACTATAGGGGGGTATGCTATGGATTCAATGTAGCGCCTCTACCAGATCCTCCAGGAGCCTGTCGGAGAACCCCATTCGGGTTCCCCGTTTGCAAATGGAACGTACACATCCTGAAGCAAAACTTTAAGCGAATGACGGAGGGAAAAATGCACGGTGATATCCTGGGATCCTATGCCTATGGATTCTGGAACGTTGTCGTTGTAAACGTTCTATTTTTTCTTATCTTCGCGGTTGGGTTCCTTGAGCCGAAAAAAAAGTACGAATGGCGTTCCATGGGCGCATTGACAGGTTTTCTTCTTGCCCTTTTCACGGAGATGTACGGGTTTCCCCTGTCCGTTTTTCTCATGTCATCCTTGTTGGGGGATACCTACCCGGCTCTCTCCCCCTTCGCGCACTCAAGCGGCCACCTCTTTCTAGTACTTCTAGGTCTTTCAGGTTCGGCCATCGCCATGATAACGCTTCACTGGGTTAGTAACGGTCTGGTCATCCTGGGCGGGATCATCGTCTTTCTGGGGTGGGTCAAAATACACGGCGCCGAGGAAGGCATACTTGTCGACAGAGGGATCTACTCTGTGGTCAGGCATCCGCAGTATTCCGGACTGTTTATTACAACTATCGGATTTCTCATCCAGTGGCCCAGCATCCTGGTGCTGATCATGTGGCCTGTTCTCATGTTGGCCTATTACAAACTGGCCAAGAGGGAGGAAAAACAACTACTTGAAGAGTTCGGTGAAGCGTTCCTGAAGTACAGGAGCCGGATACCGGCTTTCGTTCCCTGGTTCACTGTCAAATGTGTTGCCGAGGGCATCCAGGACGTGGCAGAAAATCGCTACCCTGAATGAATTCGGGCCGGTCGCGATTTTCTTAGGATCACTCGCCTGAAAAAAAGAGCTTTCCGATTTTACTTTTAAATACTCCTATTCAATCTGTGAATCACCAGAGTGAATTACCCAGGATTCTTTTTTTTCGGTTCATCCGGGGAATGAGTACCTGGAGTCTGATGAGGTTCCTCGACAGTCTCCCAAGTAATTAAAAGCTTTAACGCAGCTTGTCCGCCGTAGCTGGTCGAGAGCCGTTAGCGTAGGAGGAAGGGCCGCCCTTCGACAGGCTCAGGACAGGCAGGTAGCGCCACCTTCCAGGCGCTGTCGCTTAAGGGCCGCGGTTAAACCCCAGGATCCTGTTTTTTCTAAGACCTGACTGCGAAACTCTGCGGGATGTGCGGCCTACCAGCGGGCCGCTTCCGCGTAACTCTGCGTTAATGTTTTCAACCGCTTCAACGGAAACTGAGCACAAGGGTGAAACCACCAAGGTACGCACTATCCCGAAGAACCCTTTTTTCAAGCTATTCGCGATTTCCAACTACCATATCTGAACAGCATCAGCATCCAAAAAATCTTAGCTTGGAGTCTAATGGGTTCTCCGACAGGCTCCTAGGGACGGTAGAATATCAGCCCGTAGTGATAGGGAGGAAGTTCTATAATATCAGGCTCCAGAAGGTGAAAACCTTCAGCCTCGGCCCAGACCATGCACTCTTCCGGTTTTGGTCTTATTTCCATGGGCGGCCCTCGGGGCGTATCCGGATCGTGAATCCAGTGTATGACCGACAGCCGTCCTCCCGGCACGAGGATGCGGAACGCCTCCCTGAGAAGAACCTCGGGGCGGACCCCGTGGAGGATGTTGTAGATCATAACGTGGTCGATGCTTTGGTCAGGGCGCCCTGTTCCATGACTCATGAAATCCCGCAAGTATGCCCTGATGTTGCCGATTCCTGCCTTCCTGGATCTTCGCCTGACGGTTTCGACCATTTCCGGTTCAATGTCCAAGGCGTAAACTGTGCCGCTTACAATACGTGCCGCCGGCAGTGTAAATGTACCGTACCCGCAACCTAAATCGGCAACATCACACTGGAAGGATGTCAGCCCCATACGGCGCAGTATAGGTTCCGGTTCAAGGTACTTCTCCCACATAGTTTTATCCGGCATTCCGCTTTCCCTGATCTTCACAAATTTCCTCCCTGGGTCAACCGCATGATAAAAGGTTTTTCTATCCCCATAATCAATAAAAAAATCAATCGAAATTTTAGGGACAGGGGTGAATGGGTGCATGTATGCAGGAAATTAACATACATGATCGAATGGGAAAGTCTCGTACCGGGCAACTCCAAAACCACCTTGACATACCATAGGGGGGTATGCTATATCACGAAAATGGGAACAGAATCAACAGTAATAACAAGGAGGGAAGTTGACATGCATGAAGCACAGGTCATTCGACTCAACAGGATAGAGGGCCAGGTCAGGGGAATCAGCAAGATGGTCCAGGAGGAACGTTACTGCGTCGATATCCTGACCCAGATCAGATCAGCGTCAAGCGCTCTGGCAAAGGTCCAGGAGAACATCTTCAAGGGCCACATGGAAAGCTGCGTGAGGGAGTCCCTCACCGGAGACGATCCACGGGACAGGGAAGCAAAAGTCAATGAGATACTTGTACTTCTTTCAAGGTTCCGATGAACACTTATTGAAAGGGAGGTAGCGTAATGTCATTCGATACTCTATTTACACTGATTATCATCGGAGGTATGGGATATATGATGTTCAAGGGGGGTGGGTGCTGTGGTCCCCGTGGCGGTCATGGGAAGGATCAGAAAGATGGAGAAACAACAGGTGAAAAGGCGGTTGAAAAAGCAGTTGAAAAGACTGGGGAAATGACAAGCGTTAAGACAGATGCCGACCCGGACAACAAAAAAGACGGAGGCTGCTGCGGTTGACGGAACCCAGAGCAAAGTACGTCGGCACGCGACAAAGCCTTATGGGGCGATAAGAACCCGCAACAAACCATAACAGAACATGTGTATCGGGAACCGTGGAGAAAGGCTTATGAGAACGGAAAAGAAGGATTTGGCGATGGCAGTTGATCCGATCTGCAATATGGAGGTGGATGAACGGACAGCACTATCGGGGGAAAGGGACGGCAAAACCTGGTATTTCTGCAGCGAGGGGTGTCGTGAGAAGTTTCTAGGGGATGAAACTTCGACCGAGAATCCAGAATCCAGAATCCAGAATCCGGAAGAAAAGAATGTACACCTGGAACATGGAACCCGGAACATGGAATCCGAGGCGGCACCCGATGCCGAGGCCTGTGATATACCGCAGCTCAACCAAGATGAGCCAGAGGTTGCCGCCGAAGCGTCTGTCACTCTCGGTATTACCGGGATGCATTGCGCCTCCTGCACGGCTACTACGGAAAAGGCGCTTATAAAGCTCGACGGCGTCAAGAGCGCCACCGTGAACTTCGCGTCGGAATCCGCGTCAGTTAAGTATGATCCGGCCAAAGTCTCCACAGCCGATATCGAGAAGGCGGTCAAGGACGCCGGGTACACTCCTCACCTGAGGGAAGCGCCAGGCCAGAGCATTACCATCGGCATCACCGGGATGCACTGCGCGTCGTGCGCGGCGACCATAGAGAAAGCACTGTCGAAGCTCGGCGGTGTGGCTGAGGCCAACGTAAACTTCGCGGCCGAATCTGTGATGGTCCGGTTCGACCCCAGCACCGTCTCTCACCAGGATCTGGAAAAAGCCATCGTTGATGCGGGTTACACACCCCACATCAGGGAGGAGCGCACCGGCGGACACCTCGACCTGAAGGTCGTCGGTATGGACAACCCTCACTGTCTGGGGACTGTCAAGGGCGCTCTTGACCGCCTCGAGGGGATCACGGCAAAGGAACTGTTTGTAAACGAAAAGGCGAAGATTGACTTTGATCCGGCCGTCATCAGCAAGGAAAAAATCTTCCAGACGATACGGGACGCGGGATACACCCCTCTTGAGGAGACGGTAGGGACTCTGGACAGGGAAAAGGAGGCGAGGGAGCGGGAAGTAAGGGTCCTCAAGTTCAAGTTCATTTTCTCGTCCCTCCTGGGATTACCCCTCGTCATCCTCACCATGGGGCCTCTGGTCGGCATCCCGGTGCCCCACATCGCGGCCAGGTGGGAATCTCTGCTGCAGTTCCTCCTTGCCACCCCCATACTGCTCGTCAACTACCAGTTCTACACGCGGGGACTCCTCGCGGTCATCAAGACCCGAATGGCCACGATGGACACCCTGGTGGCCCTGGGCACCGGAGCGGCCTGGGCCTACAGCACGGCTGTCATGATCGCTATCTGGGCAGGGAAAAGCGCCTACTCGGCCGAAAACCTGTACTTCGAGGTGGCCGGTCTGCTTATCGTCTTCATCCTCATGGGCAAGTGGCTCGAGGCCATCGCCAAGGGGAAGACCTCCGAAGCCATTAAATCACTCATGGGACTCCAGGCCAAAACAGCTTTCGTCGTGAGAAACGGCCAGGAGATGGAGATCCCCATTGAGGAAGTGCACACGGGAGACGAGGTGCTGGTAAAACCCGGCCAGAAAATCCCTGTGGACGGGATCATTATCGACGGGTATTCGGCCGTGGACGAATCCATGCTCACAGGCGAGAGCATTCCGGTGGAAAAAACAGTGGGCGACGAAGTCGTCGGAGCCACCATGAACAAAACCGGCTCGTTCAGGTTCAGGGCCACCAAGGTGGGCAAGGACACGGCCCTGGCCCAGATCATCAAGCTGGTCGAGGAGGCCCAGGGCTCCAAGGCCCCCATCCAGGCGCTGGCGGATCTTATCTCAGCCTGGTTCGTACCGGCGGTTGTGGTGCTCGCCCTTCTTGCCTTCGGTATCTGGATGCTGACCGGCCAGAGCTTCATCTTCGCTCTTACCGTTTTCATCACAGTCCTCATCATCGCCTGCCCGTGCGCCCTTGGGCTGGCGACACCCACCGCCGTCATGGTTGGCACGGGCTTAGGAGCGAAAAACGGGGTTCTCATAAAGAGCGCCGAGGCGCTTCAGATGGCCCACAAAATAGACACGATCGTGTTCGACAAGACCGGAACCCTCACCAAAGGCGAACCCGAGTTGACGGACGTTGTGACCTATGGGGAGTGGGGATCCGATCAGGTGCTCCAATTGGCCGCTTCCGTCGAGAAGTACTCGGAGCACCCCCTCGGCGAGGCGATCGTGAACGGCGCCGTGGCCAGGGATCTGGAGTTGACACCGCCTGAAGACTTCCATTCCATCACCGGGAAGGGTGTGGAGGGCGTTGTGAGCGGCCGGAAAGTGATCATCGGGAACCGTACTTACTTTGCTGAAATGGGCCTGGACCTGGAAGGCCCTGACGAGGCGATGGCCGAACTCGAGAACCTGGGTAAAACGGCGATGATCGTCGGAATAGACGGTGAAATAGCCGGGATCCTGGCCGTAGCCGACACACTGAAAGAGCAATCCCTTGCTGCTGTAGAGGCGCTTAAGAAGATGGGCAAGGAAGTGATCATGATCACCGGTGACAACAGACGGACCGGTGAGGCCATAGCCAAACAGGTGAGCATAACGAGAGTGCTCAGCGAGGTGCTTCCCCAGGACAAATCGGAAGAGATTAAAAAGATTCAGAACAGCGGCCATAAGGTCGGCATGGTGGGGGATGGCATCAATGACGCCCCGGCCCTGACTCAGGCGGACATCGGGATCGCCATCGGCAGTGGGACAGACGTGGCCATCGAGTCCGGCGACATTGTTCTCATAAAGGACGACATCCGGGACGTGGTCATGGCCATGGATCTGTCGAGTTTCACCATGCGCAAGATCAAACAGAACCTCTTCTGGGCCTTTATTTACAACACTCTCGGCCTCCCGATAGCGGCCGGTGTGCTGTATCCGTTCACAGGATTTCTTCTCAGCCCTATTATCGCGGGCGCGGCCATGGCCTTCAGCTCCGTATCCGTTGTTTCGAACTCGCTCCTCATGCGCAGGTACAGGCGCAAGATATGAAATTCGGTTCTTCCGGATAATAGGTACCTAGGTTAAACAACGGTTTTTTTGAATGCGATGTTTTTTACCACTGAGAACACTGAGAACACTGAGAACACTGAGAAAACCAATAATCCGAGGTAAGCACGGTTACAATAAAAGCGATGAAAGCTAATTTAGCACAGCCTGTCCTGAGCAAACGGAGTGCGTCGAAGGGCGCAGCCACATGAAGGCTGCACCACCCTTCAACGCGCTAACGCTTGCTCATGGCAGGCAGGGTTTTACCAGTCTTCGCCAAGGCTACGACTTGGCAAGCAGGGTATAACATGTTTCCTCACCGAAGCTGGTTGAGCCTTACGACTCGGGCTAAATATAGTCGTTCTTCACCTTACTCTCCCTCTCCCCGTCGTGGGAGAGGGTCGGGGTGAGGGGGAAAGCTTCACCCCCACCTCTTATCCTCCCCCCTCAAGGGGGAGGAAGAATTTGGTAATGGACTATTTGATTCCTTCTCCCGTTGGGAGAAGTCAGGTGAGGGGTACAGTCTCACTCATTTTGGTTTCCTCAGCCTGCCCTGAGCTTGTCGAAGGGTGCTCTCTGTGTTCTCTAGAGAGTCACATCCCTATAGTGAGTGACGAACGGGTGGTGAAATAGAATTAAACCTGCAATCTGGAACGTGGATAGATGAGCCTTCATCATTTTATTCAAAATTAATAGGAGGGGAGATCAGGAGGAACAGTTTTATGGTTAAGTCGATTCGCAGTGTTTCGGTTGTTGTGATAGCAGCAAGCTTTTTCTTTATCGGTCTGATCGTTGCTTCCCAACTTTCACTTACGCCTGTCACTCAGGCGAAAAACGCGTCGCTCTGGACTGAGGGAGATACAGATTACAATGCTGAGCGGCCCGGCTCTTTCGCTGACCTCGCGCAGGAGCTTTCGCCCGCTGTTGTGAACGTCAGCACCACCACCGCAGTCAAGGGTGGGAAGGGCGGCCCCAGCAGCCCTTTCGGTGACGAGTCCCTCAGGCGCTTTTTTCCAAGACCTCAGCGGCCACAGAAAAAGAGCAGTCTTGGTTCAGGTTTTATCATTAATAAAGAAGGATACATCGTCACCAACAACCACGTTGTGGACGGGGCCGACGAGATCGTCGTTATCCTGAAAGAGGGTGATGAATACCCGGCCACAGTCATTGGAAAAGACGCGAAGACCGACATCGCACTCATCAAGATCGAGCCTAAAAACGGCCTCCCCATAACCCGGCTAGGAAATTCTGACGACACCCGGGTTGGAGACTGGGTACTCGCTATCGGTAACCCTTTCGGGCTGGGACACACAGTGACTGCCGGGATCGTCAGCGCCAAGGGACGGGAACTGGGTGCGGGCCCCTACGACGATTTTATCCAGACCGATGCCGCGATCAACCCCGGCAACAGCGGGGGGCCGCTGCTTGACATGGGTGGAAATGTTATCGGGATCAACTCCGTCATTTTAAGCAGGAGCGGCGGGAACCAAGGGGTGGGGTTTGCCATCCCTGTCAATCTCGCCAAAATCATCGTTGCCCAGCTCAAAGAGTCGGGCAAGGTCACTCGGGCCTGGCTCGGGGTGATGATCCAGCAGATCTCACCGGAAATTCAAGACAGCCTTGAGCTGAAAACACGTAAGGGCGCCCTCGTCGCAGAGGTGTTTAAAGGCAGCCCTGCTGAGAAAGCGGGCCTTTTAAGAGGTGATGTTATTGTCCGATTCCACGGCGAGGAGGTCAGCAGCCAGCGCGAGCTGCCCACAATGGTAGCGTTTTTGCCCGTCGGGCAAAAAGTTGAAGTCGTTGTCTGGCGGGATGGAATGGAAAAGACCCTTCAGGTCACTCTTGAGGAGATGAAGGAAGAGACGGCGGTTGCCGACAGTTCAGGCGGTGAACTTCAGGAGGGAATGGGGCTTACGGTCCGGAATATAACTCCTGAGATCGCTGATCAGCTGGGAATGAACGGTACCGAAGGGGTCGTCGTCACGGAGGTGGATCAAAACGGGACAGCCGCCCAGGCCGGGATCAGGCGCGGGGACATTCTCCTCGAGATGAACCGAAAAAAGATTACCGATGTTGAGACTTTAAGAGGGATCCTCGAAAGCGACAAGAACAGAAGTTCCATCCTGTTTCTCGTCAACAGGGGCGGCAGGACCCTATTTATAGCCGTTTCGAAGTGATCAACCGAAAACATCCCCGGGGTCAGGCTGCGTAATCTCAACTGTCCGGCAACAGTCCAGCAAAACATCACAATGCGCGGCCTGACCCCGTTTTTCGAACCCGATGTTACTATTCCGATGTTACATTTTGGCCGGGTCTTTAAAAAATAGGGTTCATCCGGTTAATGCGTACCTAGGTGTCGCCACTCCAGATCTCCAAAGCTGATTCACCACGGAGTCACGGAGAAAGGCGGATAACCTAGGGTAAAGCTCGGGCGTGTGCCGTCAATGCCCGGGATTTCACCACTGAGGCACAGAGACAGGCAGAGGAAAGCTTAAAGCAGGGGAAGGCGCAGTTCCTATAAGGACGATGTTTTACCACTGAGCTCACTGAGGGTACTGAGAAAACCTTTGACCACAGGGTGCACAGGGTTTCACAGGGTAAAAGATATTCCCTTCACCTGACTTCTCCCGGAGGGAGAAGGATTTCTTTGAAATCAGCTAATTGAGTCATCCAGACCAGAATTAAAGTTCACTTTCATCCTGGTCTGGATGACTCAACAGCTTCGGTGAAGGGAATGGCTTTACTGATTTTGGTTTCCTCCGCCTGCCCTGAGCCTGTCGAAGGGTGTCCTCCGTGTCTCCAGTGAGTCACATCCTTGAAGTGAGTGGCGAACGGGTGGTGAAAAAGAATTGATTAAGGACGAGGAAACAAAATGTTCCGGCTGGCATGGCGACAAATACAGCTCGATCCTTTGCGCACCCTGATCACAGCTTTTGCCCTGGGTTCGGTCATTGCGGTGATCCTGATCCTCAAGGGTTTTGAACAGGGCCAATACTACCAGCTTGAACGTTTTGTGCAAAACCGTAAAATCGATCTCATTGCCGCACAGGCGGGCGTGTCCAACTTCATCGCCGTGCGATCGAACATTCCACAGTTGGCGCGCGGGGAGGTCGAGGCGGTAGAGGGTGTGCTCACCGCTCACCCCATTACCGCCATACCGGTCATCTACGAGGAGGATACCAGGCGTACACCGGTTTATGTTCTGGTTTATGATACCTGGGGCGGGCCGGCCTCCATTACCCAAGGTGTTGATGTCACGGACGGCAGGGATATCGTCATCGATGTTTCTCTGGCTAAAAAGTACGATATTCACCTGGGCGACACATTCGTCATCTCGGACTTTGAGTTCAACGTTTCCGGTTTTACCAAGGAATCAGCGTTCATGATGCCCTTCGCCTTCATCAGCTATGACGGCATGATCGATCTGTATCTCGAATCGGAGATCGCACCCGATCTGAGCACATTCCCGCTGCTCAGCTACATGCTGATCGAACTTGAACCTGGGGCGGACCGCGAGGCGGTCGCCCGTCGGATAGAATCTCTGGTCCCTTCGGTGGATGTATTTTCATCCGAGGAGCTCGCGGCCAGGGATGTCAGCCTGGGGCGGTCTTTTTTCGGCCCTATCATGGGGCTTCTTGTGACTGTGGCTTACTTCATCGGACTTATGGTGATCGCCCTTGTCATGTACGCTGACGTTAGCGGGCGTCTGCGCAGCTTTGCTGTTTTAAAAGCCCTTGGATTTGGGCAAAGCAGACTTTCGAGTGCTGTTCTACTCCAGGCTCTCCTGCTGCTTGGCATGGCGCTGCCCGTTGCCGTCCTCCTCGGACAGGGTCTCGCCGTCTTTATCCACGGTGCGGCGCCTCTTTACCTGATCCGTCTGTTCGAACCGTTCGTTTTCGGACAGACCATAGCCGCGAGTCTCGTATTCGCGATCCTGGGCGCACTGTTTCCCCTGCACCTCATACGTCGTTCCGATCCGATGATCGCCTTCGAAGGGACCTGAGCAATGCTTCAATGGGCATGGAAAACACTTCTCAGCCAGCGAGGTTCCCTGATTGGAAGCGCTCTTGGTATTGCCGGCGCCTTTACCCTGGTGATCTTCTTTGGCGCCGTATTCAGGGGCGAATCCGGTCAGATCGTGGCTTACCCTGCCAACATTAAACCCGACGTATGGGTCATG
>Ga0209976_10000380_pt1 | contig 30841 bp, 24 predicted proteins | sample SumtaG_FD_182806 | JGI IMG/M metagenome (GOLD analysis project Ga0209976, IMG submission 182806) | Deep subsurface microbial communities from Indian Ocean to uncover new lineages of life (NeLLi) - Sumatra_00157 metaG (SPAdes) (version 2) | ecosystem: Environmental > Aquatic > Marine > Oceanic >...
TTGACAAAGTATCTAATCCGAGACACAAAACGCCTTGTCGTGTATGACATCATGACTGAATACGCGGCCGGCGTGACGTGTGACGATACTGACAGGCATTACCTCGAATTTTGGCGACAAGTCTATCGAGGCGATTTTCGCATAATCTATCGACCGCTAAAAGTGAAAGAGGAAATCGCCTGGCTTGCCGAGGCGATTTTTGCGCTCGGCGATCTGACTTTTGTGGTCGAGGAGATTGATTCGATTTGTACTTCCTTTGATATGCCCGAGGCGATGCAAGCGATCATCCAGCGGGGCCGTCACAAGAATATCGAACTGATCGGAGTCACACCGGCTCCGTTCGGAATCCACCGGGACTTGACAAGGCAGGCAAAAAGTATTTACATTTTCAAGACAAACGAACCGCGTGACATTCAATATTTGAGCCGGCTGCTCGGAGAAGCAATCGAGGCGAAACTTGCCGCGCTCGAACAATATCAATTTATCCATTGGAGTGACGTTAGTGAGAAACTCCGTGTGGGAAAGCTACAGGATGAAACAATCGTCTACCGCGAAGACCCGTGAGAACGCAGGCTTTAATCCTTATCGAGAAGTTTTGAAAATATTGGATTTCGCGGACGAATCCGGCCGGGCCGGCCACGATAAGTTTACCGTCTTCGTTAAGGATGGGAATTTGACCTGGGCAGCCACAATACTACCAAAAAAGTTTCCCGGTTTTATAACCGTAATCGACCGGGTGAAATGGGGGGCGGGTATGACCTCAAATGCATGGGACAAATTGCAAAGCAAAATCGCAATCGAAATGTGTAAACAAAGAAAGGCATGGTGACTATGGATCCAGTATTGCAGAGCAAAGCAAACATAATGGGAATGACGGCCGAAGGAGTTATGAAAGAACAGTGGCCGGGAATGGCCCTTGTTGCTTTAGTCGAAATCCGGGAAGCGATCGAGGAAGGATTTGCGCGCCTCGATCAAACGAGCATCGAGGCGGCAATGATGTTAGTCGGTATGAAGGAAAGCTTCGACACCTACCTCCAACGCCGGCTCGAAACCGAGAAGGTCATAGAGGCTCTGACAACTGCGATCGGAGAGAAAGACGAGCAAACCGAAGAGAGCGCAGAGCCAAAAGTGGACGAACCAAAAAAAGTTTCCGTTACGATGGACGTCGGAAACTTCGGCGGGCCGGGCATTGACTCGGGGATTGCGTAGGCTATGAGCTGGCACGAACTGCGCCATTGTCGATGGGACTCAAAACCCTATACGCCGGATCGAGACATTGGCAGAGACGGTTTTTGCTGCACGGCTTGCCGCATTGCCCTGAACAGAGCTCTAAAGAAATGCCAGTTGCGAAAGGCGACATTGAGCAGCCGCCCTGCAGCGCTAAGCGTATCGCGACGCCGCAAGGCCAGGAAAAAAAAGCATTGACAGGGATCGGCGGTCCTGTTTTGCTGTCAGACGAGAAAGGCGGTCAATGCGGCGGCCTGAAGACGAAGTGTTGTTGAGAAAGAAGGAGTTCAGATTATGGCTTCGACCTACATTCCAACGAAAGAGCAGGGCATTCGTGTGTTTGTCGCATTGCTCATCATTTTTGCGCTGGCACGCTTTCTGCCGATACCCGACAATTTCAGGCAGATGTTGCGCGTCTGATTTAACTGTATTGGTTGAATGATACACCGGGCTCGGTGTATAGTCCTACTAATACACCTTAAAGGAGAAAGCAGAAATGAAACTACACAAACGTTATTTAGGCTGCATAAATTGGCCGGGTGAAAACCAGGTCACCACGTTCAGCTTGCCCCGCAACTACGCCTTGGTTGCGCTTGAGTTCGAGCTTGTCGCGGACCTTACCAGGGCGGCGACGGCGGCGGACGGCGGCGGGCCATGCGATTCGGCACCGGCTCAACTGGTTAAGAATCTCGACGTCGTCGTGAACGGATCGGACACGATCAAGCACATGGACTTTGAGACCTTGCACCGCAAGAATCAAATCCAGTTCGGAACGCGGCCGCGTATCTATGCGGAGGACTGGAGCGGATACGCCGACGCCGCCGACAAGGTTCTCAAGGTTGCAAGCCGGCTCAGCTTTGCGATGCCGCGAGCGATCGCGCAAGTTGACACCTTGCTTGACACATCGGCGCTGTCATCCCTCGACCTAGTAGTGACCTGGGGAGCCGGCCTGGACACTATGAATGCCACCTGGCCCGGCTCCGGTGGATCTGCCGAAAGCGTTACCGTCAATGATGCGAAGTTGCATATCACGGCGGTCGAGTATATCGGCGTCGTGGCGGGGACAAACTTTGCGCTCTGGAAAGAAAACTGGATGCGCAAAGAAGTGATCGGCGTAGACGCGGCCTTCCAGATCAAGTTGCCGTTTGGATCGAACATCAACTACCGTTCGATCCTGCTCAAAACGCATAGCGACAAGGACCAGGTCGACACGATCATGCCGTACAACGGCTTGGCAACGCTGAACAAAATGACGCTCAAAAGCGGGACCGAAGTTTACCTTTTCGAAATCTCGCAGTTATTGACCGTTCAGAATCGGCTGCAACATTCTATGGACGTGCCCGAGCGCACCGGATCGGCGGCGGCTCTGAACCATCGGCTGCAAGAGCTAACCTTGGAGGGATACTACTATATCGACTTCTGTCGAGATGGCAGGTTGTCTGAGATGCTCGACACGTCGATGCTCAGTGACTTGGAGCTTTCCTTAGAGGTTGCCAATCCAGGCGACGCGGATTATGTGGACGTGTATTTTGACCACCTGTTCCCGCCGCCAAAAGTCACGGCATAAGACAAACTCTTTTTCGAGACAAGATCGCCAGTCTCGTCGGCTAATAGGCAATCTGCGTACAACGTCGCGCAGGTTGCCGGCTTTTTTTGAGGTGTGCCAATGTTCTTTTTAGTACCAATGTTAGGAAGCATTGCCGGGGCCGCCGGCGGTCTCGCGGCCGGCGCCGGCAGTCTTGCTGTAGGAGCTGGCACTGCTGCACTTGGAGCGGCCGGGACTGTCGGCAGCGCTGCACTTGGAGCGGCCGGGGGCCTGGCGTCCGGCGCATGGACCCTGGGCGGTCAAGCGATCGGCATGGCTGGGCAGGCACCCGGGGCGATCGTCACGACAGGCGGACAATTGATTAGCGGGGCCGGCGAGTGGTTAGGCGGGGCGGGCGAGTGGCTGATTGACGATCTGCCAGGCGTGGCCAAAAAAATGCAGCCTGTCGTCGAAGTTATCGGCCAGGGCTACAGCGCTTTCCAATCTTATGAGCAATCGAGAGCAGCTCAGAAAGCCAGCCAGGCATACGGCGGGCAGGTAGTGGTACCATATCCCGTAACGGTCCCGAGCGGGGGGGCCGCTCCCCGCCCGGGCCAATTCTCCACCATTGTCGATGTCGGCATGGGCGCGCAGCCTGCGGCGCCAATGACCAAACAGGAAACCGAACAGATTATTAAGGTCGCGGCGGTGGGCGGCCTTGCCTATTTGATTTTGACGGCGCTCTGATATGGGATGGTTAGACGACGCTTTAGGATATGAGTCACCGGCAAAGAAGTTAAGAGAGGCCCAAGACAAAGCCTACTATGCCGAGCAGGCACGTATCAAGAAACTCGAAGAGGAACGGGCAAAGCTACAGGCAGAGCAGCTTGAAAAACAGGCGGCGGCTTTAGAGGTCGCTAAGAAAGACGAAACGGTTTTACAATCATGGACATGGACACAAAAGTATTTACAAAGCCAAAGGCAGGTTGCTGAGGGAAAAGCAAAAGAAGCGGAGAAAATGAAACCGCTCGCAGCGGCTCCCGGGCCGGCCGATGAAGTAGTCGAGAAGATCAAGGAAATAGCCGTCCCAGCGGCCGGCGTCGGTCTGATTTTTTGGTTGCTTAGATAAGGAGTTTAATCATGGACTTTCCACAACCGCAGACTCTCGGACGGACGCGCGGCGTCAACACGGTTCCGAGCGATCCGAACGCGGGTTTAATCGCCAGGCCCACAGCATACGAGGCGCAGAGCTTTTTCCAGCAGGTATCGAGCTATGTCAATAATTATTTTGGCTCCATTCCTACCGCACAGGCAGTCAAGGGCGTACAGTCTCAACAGAAGGCGGCTCCGATAGGCAACGCAACGCCGAGCGTTTTTAACACGATCAGCGAAAGGCTCACCGGCCGGTCGATCGAGGCGACGTGGAAAACCATCGCCGACAAAATCATTGACGATCGAGGCCTTGTCATTCAAAGCGATTATCCGGGGGCGAAAGTTCCCGGACCGATACCAGCTCCGCGTGTCCAGAATTACAGCGGGGCGGATACTAGATCCGTCGCATGGAGCGACATTCAGCAGGCCGGCGAGGCATTCGTTAATCAGGTCAAAGGTCTATTTAATCTGGCCTATTCAGGACCCCAGGACCAAACGGGCGTACCTATCGAAGAACACAAGGGTATAGGGTTTTATCGCGACACAAGCGCAGACGGAGCCGTAGCGGCGGGGCTTTTGGCTCTCATTCTATTGGGGTGACACTATGGAAGAAACAGCAACGTCACAGAATATCCAAAAATTGGTGATGGCGGGGATCGGCCAGCCGAAGAGGTTGACCCTTAACCTTGCGCTCCCATTTACAGAGCGGGAATTTACGATTTCAGGCACACAGTTCGGTGTCTGGTATTCTCCATTGGCTACCGATGAAATCCAGGTGCGCTTCAATGAAAGCCGAGCCGAGCAAATCTTATTCAGACGCACGATGATTTTGGCCGTGCCATTCACGAAAGTCTATATCACCGTGCCGGCCGGTATGACTGGCAACATGACACTTCTTTACGGTCACGGCTCGATGGACCTGTTCAGAATCTTTCCGAGTGTGCCAGAACCGTTCACAGCGATGGAAACCGTCTTGACCGCAATCCGAGACGAACAGCAGGGCGACATTCTGCCCGAGGGCTACGGCATACAGGCGGTCGGCCTTGCGGCGGTCCAGGTCATACCGGCAAACGCAAATCGCAAAGGCTGTAACATTCAAGCCAGATGGGACAATGGAGGGATCGTTTATCTAGGATTCGATAATGGGGTCGGGCCTGCGGATTGGCAGGCTTGTTTGTCGGCGGAGGCTGGGTTTGTCTGGGACGATTATCGCGGGCCAATCTTTGCAGAGGCCTCGATAGCAGCACAGGAGGTCGGCTGGGGAGAATGGTAATATGAGCGGAGCAATTCCAGCTTGTCGGATAAAAATCAACGCGGCCGGGGACTGGCAGATTGTACCACCGGCTGGGCAGATTACACAGATCGGGAACGCGGGGGCAACGTCCCAAGGCTTAGTTAATAACGATGATCTTTTTGTATCAGGTAAGCTTGAAGTCGACGCCCGTGCATATTTCGATGCGGGTTTTTATAGTTACGTACAAGCCCGCCTTTACGGGTCGGCTCTCTTTTGGGCGTCAGCGGAATTCTACAGCACAGCGTCTTTCGCCGGGAACATGACTCTAGGATGGGACTTCTACCTAGATCATTCGGGTTCTGCTGGCTCTAGCTTGCGTTCGCCTACGCAAGTAGAGGAACTGACAATCGCTGTAGGTACAGGTGCCGCAGGCGTCAACACGGCGGCGAATCTTGCGCCAGTTAATTCCATCATAACGGCCGTCGCTGTTCGAGTAACGCAAGCACCGGGCGGCGGGGCAACTGTTTTCGACATTGGGAGGACGGGCGGGAATACTGACGAGTTTATACAAAATTTAGCGGTTGCACTGAACACTACAGGAAATTCAGCAGCCAACGGCGACGGAGTCAATGCAGGACCTGTCCATAACGCGGCGGCCAATACGCTTGTAGTAACGACAGATGCAAACGTAACCATAACAGACATGAAAGTTCGTATTGTCACTTGGTATGACCAAATCATAGAACCGACGAGTTAATGAGTAAGTTCACAGCATCTTGCAGAGTAAGAGTTAACGCCGCCGGCGATTGGCAGATATTGCCGCCGGCCGGGCAAATCACAAGGGTCGGCACCGCAATAGGCGGCTTCGTACCGCCAACCACAAACAATGACTTGCTCGTTAGTGGCAGGGCGGCGGCCTATGGTATAACTACGGCGGGCCAAGGTTTCCAATCGGAAGGGGATTCAGACGTCGTCGGCCGTGTCGCCTTTAGTGGTCTGGGCACGAGCAACGGTGAGACGGTAAGCATGAGACTACGGAGCGAGGAGATAACAATCGCGGTAGGCCAGGGAGCGGCCGGAGTCGTCTCAGCCGGTCAAATGTTCCAGCCGCAAAACATTATCCTTCTGGTCTATGCTCGCGTCACACAAGCGCCGGGCGGCGGAGCAACTTGGTTCTCGGTCTATCGTACGGGAACCCCAGCCGATGAAGTAATCTTCCAACAAGCCGTGGCGGTCGACGGCATCTTTGATTCCTCAGAACATAGCGACGGAACACACGACGGGCCATTCTACAATGCAACAAACGTTACCCTAACAATCATAACGGACGCAAACGTCACGGTGTCAGATATGAAAGTCCGGGTCGGAATTGCGTATATACAGTTATGGAATTTTGACTCTTGACAAGAAAGACTATTATGGCAGACCCAAACCCCCAAGAACTCGGCACGAGAATGAGCATACTTCACGCGATCTATCGCGACGTATCGAAGTTAATTGCATTAGAGGAAGCGAGCAAAGCTCCGCGCATCCTGATCGACGGCGATATCGAGGTTGCGTGGCCAAAGGAAGTCATTGACCAAATCGACTCGCGTATCGTAACGAGGATGGCGGAGATTGCCGGGAAGATACGCGATTTAGACAATGCAATTGAGAGATAGGACCATGGCTGAGCAATACGCAGAAATCACCGAAGCCGAGCCCCTTGTTGCAGGGGATGAAATCCGGTTTCATTTCAAAGTGACCGGCATAACATTCTTAACAGCTGCGCACATTGCCCTGATGGAATCACGTCTGGAGAAAGAAACGAGATTCACAGTAATCCGCCACAGCATCCCGAAAAAGACCGGCGCTTTTCAAGTCACAGAAATGACAATGGATGTCCGAGTTGAACCGCAGTTAGGCTATACCGGGCAATGGATGCGCTCCGAGCTAGTAGTCGCAGGTACCACCATTGCGGCGGGCGTCATTGCCAAGGTCATAATCGGCGCGCTCGCCGGGATTCTAATAATGATTACCGTCGCCAAAATCGAGAAGCTAATTCCTTCGGCGGAGCAGAGCAAAGCAGCCGGAGATGCAGCCTTGAAAATCGGGGCGGTTCTAATCGCAGTCTATTTGGTCTACAAATTCGCATAGGAGCAAACTTATGGCACGTAGAAGGAGAAAACGTCTTAGCGGTCGAACCACCTACAAGACAAAGACCGCAGCAAAGCGAGGCAAGCCGAAGCGCGTCTCGATCTACAAAGTAAAGGGCGGTTGGCGGCGCAGCAAAAGACGCAGAAAGTGAGTGACGCCGTGATACGCTTAAAATGGTCCACAGGAAGATCCCGCACCGATCGGATGTCACATCGTGAAAATTAGCCCAAAATCGAGGACCTGGCGTCCTCCAGGGGAACTGGCGATCGGCAGCTCCGGAGTTTAAGCGTAACGATGCAATAAAGGGACATGGCGAAAAAACGAAGACAAAGACGTTGCGCTGCCGGGCAGTATACCGGCTCGACTATGAGCGGCGGATTCTACGCATCGAAGGCCAGGAAGTCACGCCGCAAGACCTACCGCACGAAGCGGGCGGCACTCAAAGGCAAGCCGGGCAACCAGTCAATCTACCCAGTCAAAGGCGGCTACCGCCGAAGCAAACGCCGGGAACCGGCTCCATTTTGAGCCGTTTCAGGCATACATAAGTCGGGCGCCCATGCGATCGGCCGTCAGGCGGGATCCTAGGGCCCGGAAAATTGGAGAATCGAGCAATGGACACAAAACGAGCAAGAACGTTCCTCTTCTGGTTGTTCCTGGGCATGGCCATCGCCCTGGGCATTCTCGCAGTCATAAGCCAGGTGGCCGGCTGTAGACGCGGCGATATGGAGCTCAGTACCGTCATGGCAGGGCAACCGGCACCGCACCGGGGCTGGAATTTCGGCCCGGATTCATGGGTAGAGACCGGCGAGCTGGTCAAGGTCGGGGGTGTAGTGATCCGGATTCAAGGACTAGATCCGAACGATCTGTCCGGAGAATGAGCTGACAGTGGACATATTCAGCAAAAAAAACGTAGCCTGGCTGCAAATCCCACTCGGATTGATGGGGATCAGCCAGGTGCAAGCTTCCACAGACACGCCGGCTGCGCGGATACAGTTGTCCTGGCGGCGTCACGGCGCGCAACACAATGAATCGTTTACCCTGGAAGAGCTACTGGCCCACCTCACAGAGACCACCACAGGCGAGCGCACGCGGCCACAGGGCAACTATACGGATATAGCGGACCTACCATAGGCCCCAGATCCATTTAAATCCCTTAAAACTGGTTTTTTTCGCTTTTAATCCCTTTTTATCTTGACAGAATCCCGGTAAAGGTGTAGGCTGGGCAGGGAGGCGGGAAACAAAAGCCTAACGGCGCTTTTGTTTCCCTTGGACGGGCGGCCTTAAATACCAGGCCGCCGCCCGTCTGTCAAGCGGAATCTCGAAAAAGCGTCGAGATACCATTTCTATCTCAGGGGAACAAATCCCCTGAAACCCCAGCCGGGGACGGCCCCGGACGCCGCCGCCCCAGCGGCGGACCGGCGACCAGTGGTTCAAGAAACGCAGGTCAAGATCCGGCGCGCGAAAAAAAATGAAAATTGCTCAGAATTCTCTTGACCTGCGAGCGATTAGCACTTCCAATATGCGATATGAGTTCCGGGAAGGTACACAACGCAACGTTCAAAATGGCAACAACCGGCCGGGTCAAGTCTCTAGACCTTCCCGTTGAACAGGCCGCCCGGCCGGTTAGCCTTTTTCAAAGGTAGTGACAATGGCAAAGGAAACCAAACGAAAACGGGAATGGGAAAAGTTCACGAGAAAGTACGGATCATCTCCGCGCAAAGGCGAGAAGGAAGTCGGCAAGGCGGCGGTCGACCGGATCGTGGAAAAACGCACGTTCGAGTACTTCGATCATCCGACACGCGGAATCCGTTTCCATATCTTCAAGGACAAGAATGAGGAATTGAAGGGCCGGCTTGTCAGCCATGCGATTAGCAACCTCCGCCGCAATTCGAGCTATGCCATTGAAATCGAAAGCGGCGAAATTGTCGAAGTCTTTGCAAACCGCACCCTCCATAAGCAGTTGACCGACTGCTTCATGCAGATGATTCGGATCGTATACCTTGGCCGGGAACAAAACAATTTCGGCCACGCCAAAAAAGTCTATCGTGTTTACACAAGTAAGGCAGACAAAAAACGAAAGGAAACCGACGATGGAAAATGAACTTATGACAGCCGAAGATTTAGCAGCCAAAGGAGTACCCGTTGCCGAGCCGCCGTCCGCCGCCGAGCCGCCGCCCGCCACGAAAGTTATGCCGGTAATTGACACCGAACCGCCCGAGCCGCCGCCGCCGGAGATAATGAGGACGCATTGCCCGAATTGTGATTCACCGGGAATCCGCAAGGGCAAGCTCATCATCTGCGAGGTTTGTGATGCAGCTTTTCGGTACACGAAGGAAGGCCCGAAAGTCGAAGAGCTTGGACCGTTCGACAGATTAGAAAACCGGGTCACCGCCTTGGAAAGAAAAGACGGCGACGGCGGAATCGTGCCGGCCGAACCAATTCCGGCCGAACCAATTCCGGCCGAACCAATCCCGGCCGAACCGATCGAAGAGGATGACGGCATCTAATGTTTGTTATCCATTTAACAAACATACTCAATTAGAAAGGAAGCTATGATTGCGATGGCCACAATGAAGTCGAAGTACGGAGGAAGGGACATCGTCCCCGTCCTAATTATAGGCGGTCTCTATGGTATGATTTTTGCTTTAATCATCCGGGAGACGGTCTGCAATTGGAAACGGGCAGAAACAGCCGAGTTGATAACTCAAGCACTACGCATAGGGAGCGAATGTGCAAGGAAGGAAAGAGCTAATGGCAAAAAAGAAGAAAAAGTCCAGCAAAAAGAGTCCGGCACAAAAGGCCGCCGACACCATGCGAAAAAGAAGAGCTGATGCGGCGGCAAAAGAAGCGGAAAAACCGACCATCGAAAAATCGGACGTGAAAGTCACGTCGTATCCGAGAGCCGGCGACAACCCGGATTTTGAAGGCGTCCTGGACCGCGTCGGTCTGGAATCGCAGGAACGAGAGAGGATTGAGTCTGAAGGATACAAGCCAGAAGCCGGCTCGGACAGGCCAGAAGAACCACCACAGAAACTACCGCAGCCGGCCACCGGCGAAATCTTAAAGATCGGTGACGTCGCCGAATGGGTAGCGTGGCCGTTCACGATCTGGGCGCAACTTAATCAGTTACCGAGCTTGGCAGTTTCACCGAAAGAAGCAAGGTCGGTTGCCGAGCCGTTAACGCGAATTCTGAACCGGCATGGAGCCAGTAGACTTTTGCCGCCCGACTATGTCGACGGTCTCATCGCCAGCGCACGATTGTCACCGATTATGGGTGACCGTTTCGCGGCGGTCAAGAACGAACGCGATCGGCGGGCCGCCGCCGGCGAGCCGTCGCCGAGTAAGGTTGCGCCCGGGCCGGCCGGGAGGAAGGTCGACCAGGGGGCGGCGGCAACGAAACCGAGAGAGGTGTGATGATGAGAAAAATCGTACTTTCTAAAGGACAACATGCCATAGTCGATGATGAGGTTTTTTTTGAACTTAATAGACACAAATGGCACGTGCATGGCCGCAAATACTTTTATGTTACCAGACAGATTGACAAGGGTTTTGGCCAAGGAGTAGTACAGATTCTGATGGACAAACAAATAATGGGTTGTGAACTTGAGCCCCATAAACGTGTTTTTCACCTAAACGGAGATAGCCTTGACCATCGCCATGGAAATTTAGTGGTTTGCGAGAAGCCAACAAAGAGAAGCAACAAGGCGTGACAATGACAACCGAGAAGAAAATCCAACTCGTGATCGGCAAGCGGGGATCGGGCAAGAGCGTCTTGACAAAGTATCTAATCCGAGACACAAAACGCCTTGTCGTGTATGACATCATGACTGAATACGCGGCCGGCGTGACGTGTGACGATACTGACAGGCATTACCTCGAATTTTGGCGACAAGTCTATCGAGGCGATTTTCGCATAATCTATCGACCGCTAAAAGTGAAAGAGGAAATCGCCTGGCTTGCCGAGGCGATTTTTGCGCTCGGCGATCTGACTTTTGTGGTCGAGGAGATTGATTCGATTTGTACTTCCTTTGATATGCCCGAGGCGATGCAAGCGATCATCCAGCGGGGCCGTCACAAGAATATCGAACTGATCGGAGTCACACCGGCTCCGTTCGGAATCCACCGGGACTTGACAAGGCAGGCAAAAAGTATTTACATTTTCAAGACAAACGAACCGCGTGACATTCAATATTTGAGCCGGCTGCTCGGAGAAGCAATCGAGGCGAAACTTGCCGCGCTCGAACAATATCAATTTATCCATTGGAGTGACGTTAGTGAGAAACTCCGTGTGGGAAAGCTACAGGATGAAACAATCGTCTACCGCGAAGACCCGTGAGAACGCAGGCTTTAATCCTTATCGAGAAGTTTTGAAAATATTGGATTTCGCGGACGAATCCGGCCGGGCCGGCCACGATAAGTTTACCGTCTTCGTTAAGGATGGGAATTTGACCTGGGCAGCCACAATACTACCAAAAAAGTTTCCCGGTTTTATAACCGTAATCGACCGGGTGAAATGGGGGGCGGGTATGACCTCAAATGCATGGGACAAATTGCAAAGCAAAATCGCAATCGAAATGTGTAAACAAAGAAAGGCATGGTGACTATGGATCCAGTATTGCAGAGCAAAGCAAACATAATGGGAATGACGGCCGAAGGAGTTATGAAAGAACAGTGGCCGGGAATGGCCCTTGTTGCTTTAGTCGAAATCCGGGAAGCGATCGAGGAAGGATTTGCGCGCCTCGATCAAACGAGCATCGAGGCGGCAATGATGTTAGTCGGTATGAAGGAAAGCTTCGACACCTACCTCCAACGCCGGCTCGAAACCGAGAAGGTCATAGAGGCTCTGACAACTGCGATCGGAGAGAAAGACGAGCAAACCGAAGAGAGCGCAGAGCCAAAAGTGGACGAACCAAAAAAAGTTTCCGTTACGATGGACGTCGGAAACTTCGGCGGGCCGGGCATTGACTCGGGGATTGCGTAGGCTATGAGCTGGCACGAACTGCGCCATTGTCGATGGGACTCAAAACCCTATACGCCGGATCGAGACATTGGCAGAGACGGTTTTTGCTGCACGGCTTGCCGCATTGCCCTGAACAGAGCTCTAAAGAAATGCCAGTTGCGAAAGGCGACATTGAGCAGCCGCCCTGCAGCGCTAAGCGTATCGCGACGCCGCAAGGCCAGGAAAAAAAAGCATTGACAGGGATCGGCGGTCCTGTTTTGCTGTCAGACGAGAAAGGCGGTCAATGCGGCGGCCTGAAGACGAAGTGTTGTTGAGAAAGAAGGAGTTCAGATTATGGCTTCGACCTACATTCCAACGAAAGAGCAGGGCATTCGTGTGTTTGTCGCATTGCTCATCATTTTTGCGCTGGCACGCTTTCTGCCGATACCCGACAATTTCAGGCAGATGTTGCGCGTCTGATTTAACTGTATTGGTTGAATGATACACCGGGCTCGGTGTATAGTCCTACTAATACACCTTAAAGGAGAAAGCAGAAATGAAACTACACAAACGTTATTTAGGCTGCATAAATTGGCCGGGTGAAAACCAGGTCACCACGTTCAGCTTGCCCCGCAACTACGCCTTGGTTGCGCTTGAGTTCGAGCTTGTCGCGGACCTTACCAGGGCGGCGACGGCGGCGGACGGCGGCGGGCCATGCGATTCGGCACCGGCTCAACTGGTTAAGAATCTCGACGTCGTCGTGAACGGATCGGACACGATCAAGCACATGGACTTTGAGACCTTGCACCGCAAGAATCAAATCCAGTTCGGAACGCGGCCGCGTATCTATGCGGAGGACTGGAGCGGATACGCCGACGCCGCCGACAAGGTTCTCAAGGTTGCAAGCCGGCTCAGCTTTGCGATGCCGCGAGCGATCGCGCAAGTTGACACCTTGCTTGACACATCGGCGCTGTCATCCCTCGACCTAGTAGTGACCTGGGGAGCCGGCCTGGACACTATGAATGCCACCTGGCCCGGCTCCGGTGGATCTGCCGAAAGCGTTACCGTCAATGATGCGAAGTTGCATATCACGGCGGTCGAGTATATCGGCGTCGTGGCGGGGACAAACTTTGCGCTCTGGAAAGAAAACTGGATGCGCAAAGAAGTGATCGGCGTAGACGCGGCCTTCCAGATCAAGTTGCCGTTTGGATCGAACATCAACTACCGTTCGATCCTGCTCAAAACGCATAGCGACAAGGACCAGGTCGACACGATCATGCCGTACAACGGCTTGGCAACGCTGAACAAAATGACGCTCAAAAGCGGGACCGAAGTTTACCTTTTCGAAATCTCGCAGTTATTGACCGTTCAGAATCGGCTGCAACATTCTATGGACGTGCCCGAGCGCACCGGATCGGCGGCGGCTCTGAACCATCGGCTGCAAGAGCTAACCTTGGAGGGATACTACTATATCGACTTCTGTCGAGATGGCAGGTTGTCTGAGATGCTCGACACGTCGATGCTCAGTGACTTGGAGCTTTCCTTAGAGGTTGCCAATCCAGGCGACGCGGATTATGTGGACGTGTATTTTGACCACCTGTTCCCGCCGCCAAAAGTCACGGCATAAGACAAACTCTTTTTCGAGACAAGATCGCCAGTCTCGTCGGCTAATAGGCAATCTGCGTACAACGTCGCGCAGGTTGCCGGCTTTTTTTGAGGTGTGCCAATGTTCTTTTTAGTACCAATGTTAGGAAGCATTGCCGGGGCCGCCGGCGGTCTCGCGGCCGGCGCCGGCAGTCTTGCTGTAGGAGCTGGCACTGCTGCACTTGGAGCGGCCGGGACTGTCGGCAGCGCTGCACTTGGAGCGGCCGGGGGCCTGGCGTCCGGCGCATGGACCCTGGGCGGTCAAGCGATCGGCATGGCTGGGCAGGCACCCGGGGCGATCGTCACGACAGGCGGACAATTGATTAGCGGGGCCGGCGAGTGGTTAGGCGGGGCGGGCGAGTGGCTGATTGACGATCTGCCAGGCGTGGCCAAAAAAATGCAGCCTGTCGTCGAAGTTATCGGCCAGGGCTACAGCGCTTTCCAATCTTATGAGCAATCGAGAGCAGCTCAGAAAGCCAGCCAGGCATACGGCGGGCAGGTAGTGGTACCATATCCCGTAACGGTCCCGAGCGGGGGGGCCGCTCCCCGCCCGGGCCAATTCTCCACCATTGTCGATGTCGGCATGGGCGCGCAGCCTGCGGCGCCAATGACCAAACAGGAAACCGAACAGATTATTAAGGTCGCGGCGGTGGGCGGCCTTGCCTATTTGATTTTGACGGCGCTCTGATATGGGATGGTTAGACGACGCTTTAGGATATGAGTCACCGGCAAAGAAGTTAAGAGAGGCCCAAGACAAAGCCTACTATGCCGAGCAGGCACGTATCAAGAAACTCGAAGAGGAACGGGCAAAGCTACAGGCAGAGCAGCTTGAAAAACAGGCGGCGGCTTTAGAGGTCGCTAAGAAAGACGAAACGGTTTTACAATCATGGACATGGACACAAAAGTATTTACAAAGCCAAAGGCAGGTTGCTGAGGGAAAAGCAAAAGAAGCGGAGAAAATGAAACCGCTCGCAGCGGCTCCCGGGCCGGCCGATGAAGTAGTCGAGAAGATCAAGGAAATAGCCGTCCCAGCGGCCGGCGTCGGTCTGATTTTTTGGTTGCTTAGATAAGGAGTTTAATCATGGACTTTCCACAACCGCAGACTCTCGGACGGACGCGCGGCGTCAACACGGTTCCGAGCGATCCGAACGCGGGTTTAATCGCCAGGCCCACAGCATACGAGGCGCAGAGCTTTTTCCAGCAGGTATCGAGCTATGTCAATAATTATTTTGGCTCCATTCCTACCGCACAGGCAGTCAAGGGCGTACAGTCTCAACAGAAGGCGGCTCCGATAGGCAACGCAACGCCGAGCGTTTTTAACACGATCAGCGAAAGGCTCACCGGCCGGTCGATCGAGGCGACGTGGAAAACCATCGCCGACAAAATCATTGACGATCGAGGCCTTGTCATTCAAAGCGATTATCCGGGGGCGAAAGTTCCCGGACCGATACCAGCTCCGCGTGTCCAGAATTACAGCGGGGCGGATACTAGATCCGTCGCATGGAGCGACATTCAGCAGGCCGGCGAGGCATTCGTTAATCAGGTCAAAGGTCTATTTAATCTGGCCTATTCAGGACCCCAGGACCAAACGGGCGTACCTATCGAAGAACACAAGGGTATAGGGTTTTATCGCGACACAAGCGCAGACGGAGCCGTAGCGGCGGGGCTTTTGGCTCTCATTCTATTGGGGTGACACTATGGAAGAAACAGCAACGTCACAGAATATCCAAAAATTGGTGATGGCGGGGATCGGCCAGCCGAAGAGGTTGACCCTTAACCTTGCGCTCCCATTTACAGAGCGGGAATTTACGATTTCAGGCACACAGTTCGGTGTCTGGTATTCTCCATTGGCTACCGATGAAATCCAGGTGCGCTTCAATGAAAGCCGAGCCGAGCAAATCTTATTCAGACGCACGATGATTTTGGCCGTGCCATTCACGAAAGTCTATATCACCGTGCCGGCCGGTATGACTGGCAACATGACACTTCTTTACGGTCACGGCTCGATGGACCTGTTCAGAATCTTTCCGAGTGTGCCAGAACCGTTCACAGCGATGGAAACCGTCTTGACCGCAATCCGAGACGAACAGCAGGGCGACATTCTGCCCGAGGGCTACGGCATACAGGCGGTCGGCCTTGCGGCGGTCCAGGTCATACCGGCAAACGCAAATCGCAAAGGCTGTAACATTCAAGCCAGATGGGACAATGGAGGGATCGTTTATCTAGGATTCGATAATGGGGTCGGGCCTGCGGATTGGCAGGCTTGTTTGTCGGCGGAGGCTGGGTTTGTCTGGGACGATTATCGCGGGCCAATCTTTGCAGAGGCCTCGATAGCAGCACAGGAGGTCGGCTGGGGAGAATGGTAATATGAGCGGAGCAATTCCAGCTTGTCGGATAAAAATCAACGCGGCCGGGGACTGGCAGATTGTACCACCGGCTGGGCAGATTACACAGATCGGGAACGCGGGGGCAACGTCCCAAGGCTTAGTTAATAACGATGATCTTTTTGTATCAGGTAAGCTTGAAGTCGACGCCCGTGCATATTTCGATGCGGGTTTTTATAGTTACGTACAAGCCCGCCTTTACGGGTCGGCTCTCTTTTGGGCGTCAGCGGAATTCTACAGCACAGCGTCTTTCGCCGGGAACATGACTCTAGGATGGGACTTCTACCTAGATCATTCGGGTTCTGCTGGCTCTAGCTTGCGTTCGCCTACGCAAGTAGAGGAACTGACAATCGCTGTAGGTACAGGTGCCGCAGGCGTCAACACGGCGGCGAATCTTGCGCCAGTTAATTCCATCATAACGGCCGTCGCTGTTCGAGTAACGCAAGCACCGGGCGGCGGGGCAACTGTTTTCGACATTGGGAGGACGGGCGGGAATACTGACGAGTTTATACAAAATTTAGCGGTTGCACTGAACACTACAGGAAATTCAGCAGCCAACGGCGACGGAGTCAATGCAGGACCTGTCCATAACGCGGCGGCCAATACGCTTGTAGTAACGACAGATGCAAACGTAACCATAACAGACATGAAAGTTCGTATTGTCACTTGGTATGACCAAATCATAGAACCGACGAGTTAATGAGTAAGTTCACAGCATCTTGCAGAGTAAGAGTTAACGCCGCCGGCGATTGGCAGATATTGCCGCCGGCCGGGCAAATCACAAGGGTCGGCACCGCAATAGGCGGCTTCGTACCGCCAACCACAAACAATGACTTGCTCGTTAGTGGCAGGGCGGCGGCCTATGGTATAACTACGGCGGGCCAAGGTTTCCAATCGGAAGGGGATTCAGACGTCGTCGGCCGTGTCGCCTTTAGTGGTCTGGGCACGAGCAACGGTGAGACGGTAAGCATGAGACTACGGAGCGAGGAGATAACAATCGCGGTAGGCCAGGGAGCGGCCGGAGTCGTCTCAGCCGGTCAAATGTTCCAGCCGCAAAACATTATCCTTCTGGTCTATGCTCGCGTCACACAAGCGCCGGGCGGCGGAGCAACTTGGTTCTCGGTCTATCGTACGGGAACCCCAGCCGATGAAGTAATCTTCCAACAAGCCGTGGCGGTCGACGGCATCTTTGATTCCTCAGAACATAGCGACGGAACACACGACGGGCCATTCTACAATGCAACAAACGTTACCCTAACAATCATAACGGACGCAAACGTCACGGTGTCAGATATGAAAGTCCGGGTCGGAATTGCGTATATACAGTTATGGAATTTTGACTCTTGACAAGAAAGACTATTATGGCAGACCCAAACCCCCAAGAACTCGGCACGAGAATGAGCATACTTCACGCGATCTATCGCGACGTATCGAAGTTAATTGCATTAGAGGAAGCGAGCAAAGCTCCGCGCATCCTGATCGACGGCGATATCGAGGTTGCGTGGCCAAAGGAAGTCATTGACCAAATCGACTCGCGTATCGTAACGAGGATGGCGGAGATTGCCGGGAAGATACGCGATTTAGACAATGCAATTGAGAGATAGGACCATGGCTGAGCAATACGCAGAAATCACCGAAGCCGAGCCCCTTGTTGCAGGGGATGAAATCCGGTTTCATTTCAAAGTGACCGGCATAACATTCTTAACAGCTGCGCACATTGCCCTGATGGAATCACGTCTGGAGAAAGAAACGAGATTCACAGTAATCCGCCACAGCATCCCGAAAAAGACCGGCGCTTTTCAAGTCACAGAAATGACAATGGATGTCCGAGTTGAACCGCAGTTAGGCTATACCGGGCAATGGATGCGCTCCGAGCTAGTAGTCGCAGGTACCACCATTGCGGCGGGCGTCATTGCCAAGGTCATAATCGGCGCGCTCGCCGGGATTCTAATAATGATTACCGTCGCCAAAATCGAGAAGCTAATTCCTTCGGCGGAGCAGAGCAAAGCAGCCGGAGATGCAGCCTTGAAAATCGGGGCGGTTCTAATCGCAGTCTATTTGGTCTACAAATTCGCATAGGAGCAAACTTATGGCACGTAGAAGGAGAAAACGTCTTAGCGGTCGAACCACCTACAAGACAAAGACCGCAGCAAAGCGAGGCAAGCCGAAGCGCGTCTCGATCTACAAAGTAAAGGGCGGTTGGCGGCGCAGCAAAAGACGCAGAAAGTGAGTGACGCCGTGATACGCTTAAAATGGTCCACAGGAAGATCCCGCACCGATCGGATGTCACATCGTGAAAATTAGCCCAAAATCGAGGACCTGGCGTCCTCCAGGGGAACTGGCGATCGGCAGCTCCGGAGTTTAAGCGTAACGATGCAATAAAGGGACATGGCGAAAAAACGAAGACAAAGACGTTGCGCTGCCGGGCAGTATACCGGCTCGACTATGAGCGGCGGATTCTACGCATCGAAGGCCAGGAAGTCACGCCGCAAGACCTACCGCACGAAGCGGGCGGCACTCAAAGGCAAGCCGGGCAACCAGTCAATCTACCCAGTCAAAGGCGGCTACCGCCGAAGCAAACGCCGGGAACCGGCTCCATTTTGAGCCGTTTCAGGCATACATAAGTCGGGCGCCCATGCGATCGGCCGTCAGGCGGGATCCTAGGGCCCGGAAAATTGGAGAATCGAGCAATGGACACAAAACGAGCAAGAACGTTCCTCTTCTGGTTGTTCCTGGGCATGGCCATCGCCCTGGGCATTCTCGCAGTCATAAGCCAGGTGGCCGGCTGTAGACGCGGCGATATGGAGCTCAGTACCGTCATGGCAGGGCAACCGGCACCGCACCGGGGCTGGAATTTCGGCCCGGATTCATGGGTAGAGACCGGCGAGCTGGTCAAGGTCGGGGGTGTAGTGATCCGGATTCAAGGACTAGATCCGAACGATCTGTCCGGAGAATGAGCTGACAGTGGACATATTCAGCAAAAAAAACGTAGCCTGGCTGCAAATCCCACTCGGATTGATGGGGATCAGCCAGGTGCAAGCTTCCACAGACACGCCGGCTGCGCGGATACAGTTGTCCTGGCGGCGTCACGGCGCGCAACACAATGAATCGTTTACCCTGGAAGAGCTACTGGCCCACCTCACAGAGACCACCACAGGCGAGCGCACGCGGCCACAGGGCAACTATACGGATATAGCGGACCTACCATAGGCCCCAGATCCATTTAAATCCCTTAAAACTGGTTTTTTTCGCTTTTAATCCCTTTTTATCTTGACAGAATCCCGGTAAAGGTGTAGGCTGGGCAGGGAGGCGGGAAACAAAAGCCTAACGGCGCTTTTGTTTCCCTTGGACGGGCGGCCTTAAATACCAGGCCGCCGCCCGTCTGTCAAGCGGAATCTCGAAAAAGCGTCGAGATACCATTTCTATCTCAGGGGAACAAATCCCCTGAAACCCCAGCCGGGGACGGCCCCGGACGCCGCCGCCCCAGCGGCGGACCGGCGACCAGTGGTTCAAGAAACGCAGGTCAAGATCCGGCGCGCGAAAAAAAATGAAAATTGCTCAGAATTCTCTTGACCTGCGAGCGATTAGCACTTCCAATATGCGATATGAGTTCCGGGAAGGTACACAACGCAACGTTCAAAATGGCAACAACCGGCCGGGTCAAGTCTCTAGACCTTCCCGTTGAACAGGCCGCCCGGCCGGTTAGCCTTTTTCAAAGGTAGTGACAATGGCAAAGGAAACCAAACGAAAACGGGAATGGGAAAAGTTCACGAGAAAGTACGGATCATCTCCGCGCAAAGGCGAGAAGGAAGTCGGCAAGGCGGCGGTCGACCGGATCGTGGAAAAACGCACGTTCGAGTACTTCGATCATCCGACACGCGGAATCCGTTTCCATATCTTCAAGGACAAAGGCGAGGAATTGAAGGGCCGGCTTGTCAGCCATGCGATTAGCAACCTCCGCCGCAATTCGAGCTATGCCATTGAAATCGAAGGCGGCGAAATTGTCGAAGTCTTTGCAAATAGAACCCTCCATAAACAGTTGACTGACTGTTTCATGCAGATGATTCGGATCGTATACGTCGGCCGGGAACAAAACAATTTCGGCCACGCCAAAAAGGTCTATCGTGTTTACACAAGTAAGGCAGACATAAAACGAAAGGGAACCGACGATGGAAAATGAACTTATGACAGCCGAAGATTTAGCAGCCAAGGGAGTACCCGTTGCTGAGCCGCCGCCCGCCACCGAGCCGCCGCCCGATGCGCATTGCCCGAATTGCAACGGGCCGGGAATACGCAAAGGCAAGGTTATCGTCTGTGAGAAATGCGATACGAGTTTCCGGTTTACCGAGGAAGGCCCGAAAGTCGAAAAGCTTGGACCGTTCGACAAATTGGAAAACCGGGTTACCGCTCTAGAAACGAAAAACGGCGATCGTGTTCATTTCGTGCCCGAAAAGCTGCCGGCTGAACCGCCGCCCGAGCCCTTGCCGGCCGAACCGATTGAAGACGACGGCATTTAGAAAGGGAGCCATGATTACGATCAGCACAATGAAATCAAAGTACGGAGGAAGGGACATCGTCCCCGTCCTGATTGTGGGCGGGCTCTCTGGTATCCTTTTCGCTTTAGTCACCCGGGAAGTAGTCTGCAATTGGAAACGGGCGGAAATAGCCGATTTAATAAATCAAGCACTAAGCATCGGACGCGAATGCGCAAGGAAGGATAGAGCTAATGACAAAAAAGAAGAAAAAAACCAGCAAAAAAAGTCCAGCACAGAAGGCCGCCGACACCATGCGAGAAAGAAGAGCTGACAAGGCGGCAAAAGAGGCGGGCAGAGCTGGAATCTTACGTGACAACGCCGCAGCGATTAAAGCGATTGTCGAAAAAACACATGTGGAAGTCACGCCGTATCCCAGAGCCGGCGACAACAAGGATTTTGAAGGCGTCCTGGACCGCGTCGGTCTGGAATCGCAGGAACGAAAGAAGACTGAGTTTTCCGGAGTCGGCTCAGACAAGCCAGAACAACCACCGCAGAAACTACCACAGCCGGCCGCCGGCGAAGTCTTAAAGGTCAGTGACATCGCCGAATGGGTGGCGTGGCCGTTCACGTTCTGGGCGCAAGTTAATGCGTTACCGGGCTTGGCACTATCACAGAAAGAAGCAAGGTCGGTTGCTGAGCCTTTAACGCGAATCCTTAACCGGCATGAAGCCAGTAGACTTTTGCCGCCCGACTATGTCGACGGTCTCATCGCCAGCGCACGATTGTCACCGATCATGGGTGACCGTCTCGCGGCGGTCAAGAAAGAACGCGACCGGCGGGCCGCCGCCGGCGAGCCGTCGCCGAGTAAGGTTGCGCCCGGGCCGGCCGGCAAGAAGGTCGACCAGGGGGCGGCGGCAACGAAACCGAGAGAGGTCTAAAAGAAAGGGAAGGTCGAATCATGTTGACAACAGAGAAGAAAATCCAGCTTGTGATCGGCAAGCGGGGATCGGGCAAGAGCGTTTTGACAAAGTATCTAATCCGAGACACAAAACGCCTTGTCGTGTATGACATCATGACTGAATACGCGGCCGGCGTGACGTGTGACGATACTGACAGGCATTACCTCGAATTTTGGCGACAAGTCTATCGAGGCGATTTTCGCATAATCTATCGACCGCTAAAAGTGAAAGAGGAAATCGCCTGGCTTGCCGAGGCGATTTTTGCGCTCGGCGATCTGACTTTTGTGGTCGAGGAGATTGATTCGATTTGTACTTCCTTTGATATGCCCGAGGCGATGCAAGCGATCATCCAGCGGGGCCGTCACAAGAATATCGAACTGATCGGAGTCACACCGGCTCCGTTCGGAATCCACCGGGACTTGACAAGGCAGGCAAAAAGTATTTACATTTTCAAGACAAACGAACCGCGTGACATTCAATATTTGAGCCGGCTGCTCGGAGAAGCAATCGAGGCGAAACTTGCCGCGCTCGAACAATATCAATTTATCCATTGGAGTGACGTTAGTGAGAAACTCCGTGTGGGAAAGCTACAGGATGAAACAATCGTCTACCGCGAAGACCCGTGAGAACGCAGGCTTTAATCCTTATCGAGAAGTTTTGAAAATATTGGATTTCGCGGACGAATCCGGCCGGGCCGGCCACGATAAGTTTACCGTCTTCGTTAAGGATGGGAATTTGACCTGGGCAGCCACAATACTACCAAAAAAGTTTCCCGGTTTTATAACCGTAATCGACCGGGTGAAATGGGGGGCGGGTATGACCTCAAATGCATGGGACAAATTGCAAAGCAAAATCGCAATCGAAATGTGTAAACAAAGAAAGGCATGGTGACTATGGATCCAGTATTGCAGAGCAAAGCAAACATAATGGGAATGACGGCCGAAGGAGTTATGAAAGAACAGTGGCCGGGAATGGCCCTTGTTGCTTTAGTCGAAATCCGGGAAGCGATCGAGGAAGGATTTGCGCGCCTCGATCAAACGAGCATCGAGGCGGCAATGATGTTAGTCGGTATGAAGGAAAGCTTCGACACCTACCTCCAACGCCGGCTCGAAACCGAGAAGGTCATAGAGGCTCTGACAACTGCGATCGGAGAGAAAGACGAGCAAACCGAAGAGAGCGCAGAGCCAAAAGTGGACGAACCAAAAAAAGTTTCCGTTACGATGGACGTCGGAAACTTCGGCGGGCCGGGCATTGACTCGGGGATTGCGTAGGCTATGAGCTGGCACGAACTGCGCCATTGTCGATGGGACTCAAAACCCTATACGCCGGATCGAGACATTGGCAGAGACGGTTTTTGCTGCACGGCTTGCCGCATTGCCCTGAACAGAGCTCTAAAGAAATGCCAGTTGCGAAAGGCGACATTGAGCAGCCGCCCTGCAGCGCTAAGCGTATCGCGACGCCGCAAGGCCAGGAAAAAAAAGCATTGACAGGGATCGGCGGTCCTGTTTTGCTGTCAGACGAGAAAGGCGGTCAATGCGGCGGCCTGAAGACGAAGTGTTGTTGAGAAAGAAGGAGTTCAGATTATGGCTTCGACCTACATTCCAACGAAAGAGCAGGGCATTCGTGTGTTTGTCGCATTGCTCATCATTTTTGCGCTGGCACGCTTTCTGCCGATACCCGACAATTTCAGGCAGATGTTGCGCGTCTGATTTAACTGTATTGGTTGAATGATACACCGGGCTCGGTGTATAGTCCTACTAATACACCTTAAAGGAGAAAGCAGAAATGAAACTACACAAACGTTATTTAGGCTGCATAAATTGGCCGGGTGAAAACCAGGTCACCACGTTCAGCTTGCCCCGCAACTACGCCTTGGTTGCGCTTGAGTTCGAGCTTGTCGCGGACCTTACCAGGGCGGCGACGGCGGCGGACGGCGGCGGGCCATGCGATTCGGCACCGGCTCAACTGGTTAAGAATCTCGACGTCGTCGTGAACGGATCGGACACGATCAAGCACATGGACTTTGAGACCTTGCACCGCAAGAATCAAATCCAGTTCGGAACGCGGCCGCGTATCTATGCGGAGGACTGGAGCGGATACGCCGACGCCGCCGACAAGGTTCTCAAGGTTGCAAGCCGGCTCAGCTTTGCGATGCCGCGAGCGATCGCGCAAGTTGACACCTTGCTTGACACATCGGCGCTGTCATCCCTCGACCTAGTAGTGACCTGGGGAGCCGGCCTGGACACTATGAATGCCACCTGGCCCGGCTCCGGTGGATCTGCCGAAAGCGTTACCGTCAATGATGCGAAGTTGCATATCACGGCGGTCGAGTATATCGGCGTCGTGGCGGGGACAAACTTTGCGCTCTGGAAAGAAAACTGGATGCGCAAAGAAGTGATCGGCGTAGACGCGGCCTTCCAGATCAAGTTGCCGTTTGGATCGAACATCAACTACCGTTCGATCCTGCTCAAAACGCATAGCGACAAGGACCAGGTCGACACGATCATGCCGTACAACGGCTTGGCAACGCTGAACAAAATGACGCTCAAAAGCGGGACCGAAGTTTACCTTTTCGAAATCTCGCAGTTATTGACCGTTCAGAATCGGCTGCAACATTCTATGGACGTGCCCGAGCGCACCGGATCGGCGGCGGCTCTGAACCATCGGCTGCAAGAGCTAACCTTGGAGGGATACTACTATATCGACTTCTGTCGAGATGGCAGGTTGTCTGAGATGCTCGACACGTCGATGCTCAGTGACTTGGAGCTTTCCTTAGAGGTTGCCAATCCAGGCGACGCGGATTATGTGGACGTGTATTTTGACCACCTGTTCCCGCCGCCAAAAGTCACGGCATAAGACAAACTCTTTTTCGAGACAAGATCGCCAGTCTCGTCGGCTAATAGGCAATCTGCGTACAACGTCGCGCAGGTTGCCGGCTTTTTTTGAGGTGTGCCAATGTTCTTTTTAGTACCAATGTTAGGAAGCATTGCCGGGGCCGCCGGCGGTCTCGCGGCCGGCGCCGGCAGTCTTGCTGTAGGAGCTGGCACTGCTGCACTTGGAGCGGCCGGGACTGTCGGCAGCGCTGCACTTGGAGCGGCCGGGGGCCTGGCGTCCGGCGCATGGACCCTGGGCGGTCAAGCGATCGGCATGGCTGGGCAGGCACCCGGGGCGATCGTCACGACAGGCGGACAATTGATTAGCGGGGCCGGCGAGTGGTTAGGCGGGGCGGGCGAGTGGCTGATTGACGATCTGCCAGGCGTGGCCAAAAAAATGCAGCCTGTCGTCGAAGTTATCGGCCAGGGCTACAGCGCTTTCCAATCTTATGAGCAATCGAGAGCAGCTCAGAAAGCCAGCCAGGCATACGGCGGGCAGGTAGTGGTACCATATCCCGTAACGGTCCCGAGCGGGGGGGCCGCTCCCCGCCCGGGCCAATTCTCCACCATTGTCGATGTCGGCATGGGCGCGCAGCCTGCGGCGCCAATGACCAAACAGGAAACCGAACAGATTATTAAGGTCGCGGCGGTGGGCGGCCTTGCCTATTTGATTTTGACGGCGCTCTGATATGGGATGGTTAGACGACGCTTTAGGATATGAGTCACCGGCAAAGAAGTTAAGAGAGGCCCAAGACAAAGCCTACTATGCCGAGCAGGCACGTATCAAGAAACTCGAAGAGGAACGGGCAAAGCTACAGGCAGAGCAGCTTGAAAAACAGGCGGCGGCTTTAGAGGTCGCTAAGAAAGACGAAACGGTTTTACAATCATGGACATGGACACAAAAGTATTTACAAAGCCAAAGGCAGGTTGCTGAGGGAAAAGCAAAAGAAGCGGAGAAAATGAAACCGCTCGCAGCGGCTCCCGGGCCGGCCGATGAAGTAGTCGAGAAGATCAAGGAAATAGCCGTCCCAGCGGCCGGCGTCGGTCTGATTTTTTGGTTGCTTAGATAAGGAGTTTAATCATGGACTTTCCACAACCGCAGACTCTCGGACGGACGCGCGGCGTCAACACGGTTCCGAGCGATCCGAACGCGGGTTTAATCGCCAGGCCCACAGCATACGAGGCGCAGAGCTTTTTCCAGCAGGTATCGAGCTATGTCAATAATTATTTTGGCTCCATTCCTACCGCACAGGCAGTCAAGGGCGTACAGTCTCAACAGAAGGCGGCTCCGATAGGCAACGCAACGCCGAGCGTTTTTAACACGATCAGCGAAAGGCTCACCGGCCGGTCGATCGAGGCGACGTGGAAAACCATCGCCGACAAAATCATTGACGATCGAGGCCTTGTCATTCAAAGCGATTATCCGGGGGCGAAAGTTCCCGGACCGATACCAGCTCCGCGTGTCCAGAATTACAGCGGGGCGGATACTAGATCCGTCGCATGGAGCGACATTCAGCAGGCCGGCGAGGCATTCGTTAATCAGGTCAAAGGTCTATTTAATCTGGCCTATTCAGGACCCCAGGACCAAACGGGCGTACCTATCGAAGAACACAAGGGTATAGGGTTTTATCGCGACACAAGCGCAGACGGAGCCGTAGCGGCGGGGCTTTTGGCTCTCATTCTATTGGGGTGACACTATGGAAGAAACAGCAACGTCACAGAATATCCAAAAATTGGTGATGGCGGGGATCGGCCAGCCGAAGAGGTTGACCCTTAACCTTGCGCTCCCATTTACAGAGCGGGAATTTACGATTTCAGGCACACAGTTCGGTGTCTGGTATTCTCCATTGGCTACCGATGAAATCCAGGTGCGCTTCAATGAAAGCCGAGCCGAGCAAATCTTATTCAGACGCACGATGATTTTGGCCGTGCCATTCACGAAAGTCTATATCACCGTGCCGGCCGGTATGACTGGCAACATGACACTTCTTTACGGTCACGGCTCGATGGACCTGTTCAGAATCTTTCCGAGTGTGCCAGAACCGTTCACAGCGATGGAAACCGTCTTGACCGCAATCCGAGACGAACAGCAGGGCGACATTCTGCCCGAGGGCTACGGCATACAGGCGGTCGGCCTTGCGGCGGTCCAGGTCATACCGGCAAACGCAAATCGCAAAGGCTGTAACATTCAAGCCAGATGGGACAATGGAGGGATCGTTTATCTAGGATTCGATAATGGGGTCGGGCCTGCGGATTGGCAGGCTTGTTTGTCGGCGGAGGCTGGGTTTGTCTGGGACGATTATCGCGGGCCAATCTTTGCAGAGGCCTCGATAGCAGCACAGGAGGTCGGCTGGGGAGAATGGTAATATGAGCGGAGCAATTCCAGCTTGTCGGATAAAAATCAACGCGGCCGGGGACTGGCAGATTGTACCACCGGCTGGGCAGATTACACAGATCGGGAACGCGGGGGCAACGTCCCAAGGCTTAGTTAATAACGATGATCTTTTTGTATCAGGTAAGCTTGAAGTCGACGCCCGTGCATATTTCGATGCGGGTTTTTATAGTTACGTACAAGCCCGCCTTTACGGGTCGGCTCTCTTTTGGGCGTCAGCGGAATTCTACAGCACAGCGTCTTTCGCCGGGAACATGACTCTAGGATGGGACTTCTACCTAGATCATTCGGGTTCTGCTGGCTCTAGCTTGCGTTCGCCTACGCAAGTAGAGGAACTGACAATCGCTGTAGGTACAGGTGCCGCAGGCGTCAACACGGCGGCGAATCTTGCGCCAGTTAATTCCATCATAACGGCCGTCGCTGTTCGAGTAACGCAAGCACCGGGCGGCGGGGCAACTGTTTTCGACATTGGGAGGACGGGCGGGAATACTGACGAGTTTATACAAAATTTAGCGGTTGCACTGAACACTACAGGAAATTCAGCAGCCAACGGCGACGGAGTCAATGCAGGACCTGTCCATAACGCGGCGGCCAATACGCTTGTAGTAACGACAGATGCAAACGTAACCATAACAGACATGAAAGTTCGTATTGTCACTTGGTATGACCAAATCATAGAACCGACGAGTTAATGAGTAAGTTCACAGCATCTTGCAGAGTAAGAGTTAACGCCGCCGGCGATTGGCAGATATTGCCGCCGGCCGGGCAAATCACAAGGGTCGGCACCGCAATAGGCGGCTTCGTACCGCCAACCACAAACAATGACTTGCTCGTTAGTGGCAGGGCGGCGGCCTATGGTATAACTACGGCGGGCCAAGGTTTCCAATCGGAAGGGGATTCAGACGTCGTCGGCCGTGTCGCCTTTAGTGGTCTGGGCACGAGCAACGGTGAGACGGTAAGCATGAGACTACGGAGCGAGGAGATAACAATCGCGGTAGGCCAGGGAGCGGCCGGAGTCGTCTCAGCCGGTCAAATGTTCCAGCCGCAAAACATTATCCTTCTGGTCTATGCTCGCGTCACACAAGCGCCGGGCGGCGGAGCAACTTGGTTCTCGGTCTATCGTACGGGAACCCCAGCCGATGAAGTAATCTTCCAACAAGCCGTGGCGGTCGACGGCATCTTTGATTCCTCAGAACATAGCGACGGAACACACGACGGGCCATTCTACAATGCAACAAACGTTACCCTAACAATCATAACGGACGCAAACGTCACGGTGTCAGATATGAAAGTCCGGGTCGGAATTGCGTATATACAGTTATGGAATTTTGACTCTTGACAAGAAAGACTATTATGGCAGACCCAAACCCCCAAGAACTCGGCACGAGAATGAGCATACTTCACGCGATCTATCGCGACGTATCGAAGTTAATTGCATTAGAGGAAGCGAGCAAAGCTCCGCGCATCCTGATCGACGGCGATATCGAGGTTGCGTGGCCAAAGGAAGTCATTGACCAAATCGACTCGCGTATCGTAACGAGGATGGCGGAGATTGCCGGGAAGATACGCGATTTAGACAATGCAATTGAGAGATAGGACCATGGCTGAGCAATACGCAGAAATCACCGAAGCCGAGCCCCTTGTTGCAGGGGATGAAATCCGGTTTCATTTCAAAGTGACCGGCATAACATTCTTAACAGCTGCGCACATTGCCCTGATGGAATCACGTCTGGAGAAAGAAACGAGATTCACAGTAATCCGCCACAGCATCCCGAAAAAGACCGGCGCTTTTCAAGTCACAGAAATGACAATGGATGTCCGAGTTGAACCGCAGTTAGGCTATACCGGGCAATGGATGCGCTCCGAGCTAGTAGTCGCAGGTACCACCATTGCGGCGGGCGTCATTGCCAAGGTCATAATCGGCGCGCTCGCCGGGATTCTAATAATGATTACCGTCGCCAAAATCGAGAAGCTAATTCCTTCGGCGGAGCAGAGCAAAGCAGCCGGAGATGCAGCCTTGAAAATCGGGGCGGTTCTAATCGCAGTCTATTTGGTCTACAAATTCGCATAGGAGCAAACTTATGGCACGTAGAAGGAGAAAACGTCTTAGCGGTCGAACCACCTACAAGACAAAGACCGCAGCAAAGCGAGGCAAGCCGAAGCGCGTCTCGATCTACAAAGTAAAGGGCGGTTGGCGGCGCAGCAAAAGACGCAGAAAGTGAGTGACGCCGTGATACGCTTAAAATGGTCCACAGGAAGATCCCGCACCGATCGGATGTCACATCGTGAAAATTAGCCCAAAATCGAGGACCTGGCGTCCTCCAGGGGAACTGGCGATCGGCAGCTCCGGAGTTTAAGCGTAACGATGCAATAAAGGGACATGGCGAAAAAACGAAGACAAAGACGTTGCGCTGCCGGGCAGTATACCGGCTCGACTATGAGCGGCGGATTCTACGCATCGAAGGCCAGGAAGTCACGCCGCAAGACCTACCGCACGAAGCGGGCGGCACTCAAAGGCAAGCCGGGCAACCAGTCAATCTACCCAGTCAAAGGCGGCTACCGCCGAAGCAAACGCCGGGAACCGGCTCCATTTTGAGCCGTTTCAGGCATACATAAGTCGGGCGCCCATGCGATCGGCCGTCAGGCGGGATCCTAGGGCCCGGAAAATTGGAGAATCGAGCAATGGACACAAAACGAGCAAGAACGTTCCTCTTCTGGTTGTTCCTGGGCATGGCCATCGCCCTGGGCATTCTCGCAGTCATAAGCCAGGTGGCCGGCTGTAGACGCGGCGATATGGAGCTCAGTACCGTCATGGCAGGGCAACCGGCACCGCACCGGGGCTGGAATTTCGGCCCGGATTCATGGGTAGAGACCGGCGAGCTGGTCAAGGTCGGGGGTGTAGTGATCCGGATTCAAGGACTAGATCCGAACGATCTGTCCGGAGAATGAGCTGACAGTGGACATATTCAGCAAAAAAAACGTAGCCTGGCTGCAAATCCCACTCGGATTGATGGGGATCAGCCAGGTGCAAGCTTCCACAGACACGCCGGCTGCGCGGATACAGTTGTCCTGGCGGCGTCACGGCGCGCAACACAATGAATCGTTTACCCTGGAAGAGCTACTGGCCCACCTCACAGAGACCACCACAGGCGAGCGCACGCGGCCACAGGGCAACTATACGGATATAGCGGACCTACCATAGGCCCCAGATCCATTTAAATCCCTTAAAACTGGTTTTTTTCGCTTTTAATCCCTTTTTATCTTGACAGAATCCCGGTAAAGGTGTAGGCTGGGCAGGGAGGCGGGAAACAAAAGCCTAACGGCGCTTTTGTTTCCCTTGGACGGGCGGCCTTAAATACCAGGCCGCCGCCCGTCTGTCAAGCGGAATCTCGAAAAAGCGTCGAGATACCATTTCTATCTCAGGGGAACAAATCCCCTGAAACCCCAGCCGGGGACGGCCCCGGACGCCGCCGCCCCAGCGGCGGACCGGCGACCAGTGGTTCAAGAAACGCAGGTCAAGATCCGGCGCGCGAAAAAAAATGAAAATTGCTCAGAATTCTCTTGACCTGCGAGCGATTAGCACTTCCAATATGCGATATGAGTTCCGGGAAGGTACACAACGCAACGTTCAAAATGGCAACAACCGGCCGGGTCAAGTCTCTAGACCTTCCCGTTGAACAGGCCGCCCGGCCGGTTAGCCTTTTTCAAAGGTAGTGACAATGGCAAAGGAAACCAAACGAAAACGGGAATGGGAAAAGTTCACGAGAAAGTACGGATCATCTCCGCGCAAAGGCGAGAAGGAAGTCGGCAAGGCGGCGGTCGACCGGATCGTGGAAAAACGCACGTTCGAGTACTTCGATCATCCGACACGCGGAATCCGTTTCCATATCTTCAAGGACAA
>Ga0209976_10000381_pt1 | contig 30826 bp, 25 predicted proteins | sample SumtaG_FD_182806 | JGI IMG/M metagenome (GOLD analysis project Ga0209976, IMG submission 182806) | Deep subsurface microbial communities from Indian Ocean to uncover new lineages of life (NeLLi) - Sumatra_00157 metaG (SPAdes) (version 2) | ecosystem: Environmental > Aquatic > Marine > Oceanic >...
AGTTGGGTTTATTCTTTTATTCCTCACTAAACCTATACTATACTTTCCAAATTGAGAATGGGATATAAATTTATCTAAAATTACTTTGTGATTGAAGTCTCGTTTGTAGACATCACTATCTGTCCTTGGATATGATAATATTTTATTAAGGTATAACGCATTCATAGTTTTCAAGGCAGTATTTGCAGGAATTTTTAAATTTCTAGTTAGGAGGATTAATGCTTTTGATGTATTTAAAGGAGTTGGTGGTTTTCTTTTTCTGGAATTTTTAGAAATATCTACTACTTTAGCGATTTTTTCATTTTGAATTTTTTTGAAAATTTGTTTTGCTTTGGTTTCTAAATCATGCTTAAAAGGATTTGATCGATGATGAGCTATAAATGTCTTATTTTCGTGAAATAAAACCGCGTCTATTAAAAAATAAAGCTCCGGGATGAAATTTTCGATCTCTTTTTCCTTCAAATATATTAAATAAAGAAGACTTGTCTGAACTCTACCTATTGAAGTAAACTTAACCCCAAATTTATTTAATAAAGGACGAAGAGTATTGCTAACTTCTCTAGTAGCAGAAAAACCAATGGTTGCATCAATAATTGCTCTTGCTTCACCTGACTCTCCCCAACTGTATTTAGGGGTTATTAAATTGTTGAATTTCTTTAGAATTTCGTTTGGTTGAAGTGAGCTTAGCCACATTTGTGAGATTTTTATATTTGGTTTAACTTTCCTAACATAAGGAAGAGCATCGAAAAATCCAATGTTACAGCCTTCTATGTCAGCATCTGTTCCAATGATGCAGTGATCTGAAATTTTAGAATATTCTCTTAGAGCACTAATGTAAGGGGAAGCATAACTTGCAGGAACTTTTTCTATAGCATTTGAGTTTGTGATAATTTCTCTAGGATTCGATTTTGTCCAACTCTTATACGCATCTGTGTTTCTATATCCAAGAAGATGGCCACGTAATGGAACTACATATATATTTTTAGATGGGATTGAATAAATCTTTAATGATTTTGTTTTATGAATTACTTTAACTACACCAATTGCATTTGCTATAGCTTCTGCAGCCTTATTTTTCTCGGCTATTATTATAGTTTCCATAATGTTTATTCAAATAAAATAAATATTATATCATAATGTTCTGAAAATCAAATAATAAATGATAACAGATAAATAAATTTCTGTTCGTTATTAAAGAAAAAATATCGAAATTAGTATTTTAGTGCTGGGAAGATATATTATATCTTCATAATCTAGAGATCTCTAAAAATAAGTAAAAAATTTAAATAGGTAAACTAAAAGATAATGTAGTTCCTTTATCTAAACCATTAGAATTTGCCCGAATTTCTCCATTGTGAGCATTAACGATTCCTTTAGTGATATATAAACCTAGTCCGGTTCCACTATCCTTGATATTACTACTTTTACTGAGGACTGGTGGTTTAATCCGCTCGAATTTCATAAATAATCGAGATATTTCATCTTCAGCTAATCCGATACCATTATCTTTTACTTCAAAAACATACATATTCTCAACTTTTTCACCGGAGATTTCAATCCAACCATAGTCTGGAGTGAATTTTATAGCGTTAGAGATTAAATTGGTAAAAACTGTGAAAATTCGAGTTGGATCAACGCTTAAAAGAATTTCACGATCTATATTTAATATTACTTCAAGATTTTTTTCATTAATTAAATAGGATAATTCATCCAAACAATTATTAACTATCTTACTAACATTAACTCTTTCTTTCTGGAGTTTTAATTTATTTTCATCGATCTTCATTACTTCTAATAACTGATCCATTAAAACTTCGAGTCTAGTTACATTTCTCTGAACAGTTTTCAAATCTTCTGTAATTTCAGGAGTTAGACGATTCCGATGTTTCATTAATATGTAATCAGTATATCCTGATATTGAAATTAACGGTGTTTTCAATTCATGTGCCGCCATTGTTATAAAGTCATTTTTAACTTCATCTAGCTTCAATAATTCTAAATTTTGTTTCCTTAATTTTTTCTCAGATTCCAATAGATCTTGCTGTAATTTGAATTTTTCAGTAATATCTGCAAATGTCCCCTCAATTTCGATGGCGTTCCCCTCGGAATTATATATTAAATGAGCATTTATATCAACTACGACAATACTACCATTGAATTTCTTAATTTCAGCAACAAAGTTCTTCACAAAACCGTTTTCTTGTAATTCTGAATAATATTTTTCCAGCCTTTTTGTGTCGACAAAAAATTTTGTTGATTCTAAACCAACTATACTCTCATCTGGTTTAAGTCCTACAATTTTATTGAGTGCTTGATTATGCATCAATAATTTTCCTCTGTATTCACCTTTATAAAATCCTATATCCAAGTTTTTTACAACATTTCTATACTTTTCTTCAGATTTTTTTAATTGATTTTCCATTTCCCTACTTTCAGTAACATCTCTAATTATTGTTATTACTTGGTCAACTTTACCCTCGTTAAAGATCGGAATTTTCCGAGTTTCTGTAAGTACTTCATTATCTGGCAATTGGGTGCTTTCCATTGTAATAAGGGTCATTCCTGTATCAAAAACTTGCTCGTATTCATCATAAATTTTTGGTGGTAAGAATGTAAATGCTTCAGAAATCTTCTTTCCGATTATTTCTATATTTAAATTTAGTTCACCCAACCATTTTTTTAATGCTTGATTTACTAAAATTATTCTTAAGTCCCTGTTTACTACATGTAGAGGATCACCTAAGGAATTAATTGTAGTCCGGTATTGTCGTTCAGAATCTATTAGATCATCTGTTCTTTCTCGAACTTTTTTTTCTAGTTCTTTATTTAAAATTCTTAATTCTTCTTGGGAGTTTCGTAATTCTTGTTCGGCGTTTTTTTGGTCTGTAACATCTTGTATTATTACCTGAAAAACCGTTTCTCCTCCAATTTCAACAAGAGTATCATCAATATGTACCCAAATAGCTTGATTGTCAGAGGATCTTAAGATTTGAACTTCCATAGGTTCTGGAACTTGCCCATCAAGAATCGCTGAATATCTTTCTTTAAATAATGGTAAAATATTCTCGGGTTTTATCCGTACTTCTAAAAAATTTTTATTTATTAAATCCTCAACACTTCGGCCAAAAATTTTCTCTGTAACTGGATTAGCATCAACTATTATCCCTTTTTTATCAATTAAAATAATTGAATATGGAGAAGAAACAAATAAATGACGATACTTACGTTCTAAAGAGTATTTCTCAGTAATATTTCGAGCTAGACCACTAAATCCAATTTTATTTCCATCAGAATCATATCTTAAATAAACAGAGGATTCACAAGTTACGAGTTCTCCACTTTTATTCCGGAAATGGAATTCAAAACCAGATTTTGGCTGTTCAGTTTCATATACTTCGCGATAAACTTTACGTATTTTATGTTGATTTTCTTCATCAACAAAATTCTGATAATTTACTCCCATTATTTCCTCTTTAAGAAATCCAAAAAGATCAAAAAAAGCATCGTTAAAAAACGTAAAAGTTCCACCTAAATCAACTTCAAAATATGTCTCTTCAATATTTTCGAGAATACCTCTATATTTTTCTTCTGATTCTCTTAATTGTTGTTCAGCTTCTTCACTTTCTGTGATATCAGAAACTACTCCATCAAATCTACTAACATTACCTTTTTCATCAAAATTAGGCACACCTCGATCTCTAACATATCTAATTTCTCCAGTTTCTTTATGAACTACTCGATATTCGAGAGTATATTCTGTTTTCTCTTTAAAAGCATTAATATATTTCTTAATTGTACCATCTCTATCTTCTGGATGCATTGATTTTGTCCAAGTTTCATGATCATTATAAAAATCTTCTGGAAAATATCCTGTCCAATCTTTCCATCTATTAGACATGAACGTTGTTGAACCAGTTTCATCTGGTAGAGCAGAATATACTGCATCAGGAATATTTTCTACTAAGTGACGGTATTTTTCTTCAGACTCTTTTAATTTTTGCTCAGAAAATTTCCTAATTGAGATATCCTCATAGGTCACGAGAATTCCTACTGCATTTCCACTACTATCATGAAGAGGTATTCTGTTTATCTCATACCAAGTTTGTTTTCCATCTGGAGTGATTAAAAGTTCAATGACATTGTACTCTGGCTCATTCTTCCTTATTACACTATTCTCGCATTCTTTAATATAATCTAATTTATTTATTACCCATTTTAAATCATCATCTGTTCTACCTAAAATTGAATGAGGATTTATCAAATCATTTATTGTGGCAAATTTAGTATTGCATCCTAAATAAACTAACTTTGTATCTTTCCAATAAATTAATTGAGGAATATTATTTATTACCACTTCTAACATTTCTCTAGTTTTTTGTACAGCGGTAATACTTTCCTTAGATTGAAGCAGTTTCCAATAATTAATTTCAGGTAAAGTATCTGCTAATTGGGTATATCTAATTTGACCTTTCTTATTTTCAGCTTCCAAATTTTTTAGTCTCGTAATGTCTCTACAAATAAGAAATACCTTGTTATTTTTATCATCATCGATAAATCTCTTTCCTTTAATTTCGTACCATTTAAAAAGGTTATTATCCCCGATTATCCGATATTCTTCCTTTCTATATCCAAATTTAAAGGCATTTTCAATAAACTTGATTATTTGTTTCGAGTCTTGAGGATGTATATAATCAACTAAACTTTTTTTAGAATCTAGCTCTTTTTTATTGTTATATTCACATTCCAAATTTTCATTACATATAAAAATAATATCTTCAATATTTTCGGAAATGAGCTGATTTATTTTATTATCATTTTTGTTTGTACTAGCCATTTTGAGGAATACCTCATTGCCATGTGTAAAATTATTCTATCTTTAAGTAAAATTAGAGGAATAAAAAATATAATTTTTTCCTAAAAAAAGGTACCACGAATTTTTTCTTTCAATCCCAATTTTAATAATTTAACCAAAAGTTCCTGCCCATCCTCGTACCTCTTTTCGCATCTTCTCTTGTTTTAAAATAATTTCTTCTTTCTGAGTTTCAGTTTTATTTTTTAGATCAACAAGTTCGGGTACGAAGTTATGAATAACACAAAATTCTTTACTTTCCTTTGAAATTAAACCTTTAGGTATGTTTCTTGGATTTTTTTGGAAATTTTCAAATTCTGATTCCCATTCTTCTAAAAATTGAGTGATATTTTTGTGTGATTGAAATATTGGTAACACACCTAGATTATTAGGAGTTGTTACTGCGATATTTGCTCTTTTTAGAGTAAATCTATTTCCGTTGAAAGAGATAGCAATTCCGTTTTCATTACTTAATCTCTGAAGCATATCTATATCTGTAATTGAATCACCTATAGCTATCATATCTGAAATAGGTACACCTGTTCTTTTTGAAACGTCTTCTACTGCGAGTTCTTTCCTTTCTCCCCCTCTAACCTTCACTTGATTCATAACTTTTATATAATCAGATTTTTCCCCTTTCCAGAAGAAGTTATTTAAATCTTCGACTACACTACTCAGATCTTTATTATTATTAAGATATTTTTGAAATATTTGGTTTAGAAGAATTTCTACATCTTTTTCAATACTTGTAAGTCCTTTTTTGAGTTCTTTAATATTTAATTCAGTACAATACACATGATCTTTTGGGATGTCTAAAGCGCTAGTGACATTGTGAGCAAAATGGGTGTAACTGGTTGATATAACAAAAATATCCCAATTATTATGTAATGTCTTCATTAATTCGATGCTACCTGGCAACAAACCCAGATTTTCTTTAGCTAAATTAACTAACTCTTCATCTGTATAGGTTGTAGCATACAATGGTGCCATTAATCTAAGGGTATCTCCAGGTTGATATTCCGGGATCTTTAATTGTTCTTTGATTCCAGGAACATCAATAAGAAAATCATCATAAATTGAAATCATTTTAAAGAATTCCCCCATATCATAATTTTGTAAATTTAATTTAGACCTTTTGTTCAATAACTTCCCAATCTCAGCAGCAAAATCTATTATACTTATTGGACCTTCCAAGTCCCAACAACACACTAACTTCTTTGACACTATGCTCACCTATAATTAAAATAGAATTGAAATCATTAACATTAATAAATCTAAAAATCTTTTATAACAATATTATTAAGAGCTTGTTACACAGAATTTCAAACGAACTTATCATACTCAAACTATTGAATTAAGTTTTTTTTAGATTTTAAAAATCTCTTGAATCGATTTTTCTTTATTTTCTTTTTTTAAAATTTTCCGCCAATCTGGCTCTATTACGTCAAAAATATCTTTTGCAAGGTTCTTCAATGTATCATCGGAAGATTTTAGAAACAATCCAATATATTCCAAAGCTCTTTTATCTTTAATTCTTTTTAAAGCTTCTAAGATGTAAATTACTCTGTATCTATCTTTTTCAGATTTATCCAATTCTTCAAGCAATTTTTCCACAATCCTTAAAGTTGCGCGCCCATCTTTAATTTTTCCAAGAGCTTCAATAATTCGGTTAATGACTAGATAATCTTTTTCAGATCGTAAAGCACGACATAACAAGTTTACTGCTCTTCCTTCTTCCATGATTCCAAGTTCTCTAGCAGCTTCACCTCTTTGCTGCCAATTTTCATCGTGGAAGAGTTGGTTAATTAATGTATTATATCTAACGTTCTGTTCATGCCAATTCATCATTCATGTAAAGCTTAATTTCAATATAATTATAATTTGATTATTATAAAATATAAAAATACTCAAATTGAAAGAAATTGAGTATTAAAACATTATTCATCTCATTTAAGAAGGGAATCCATGTGGTTAATTCGTTTTTGCAGAAGGCTTCGTGTTCCCACATCTTTCCTATGAAATAATTTACCTTCAACGCAACCCACCCCTTTTTCAGCTATTTTCTCGGCGTCTTCAAGAGATTTAGAGATCCCTAATATTCCTATTGCTCTTGAAGTGGTGGTATATATGTTATTTCCTTCCCGATAAACTGAAGCGTAATAATACTTTGCACCAATCTTTTCTAATTTCTTCTTATCAATAATTATTGGTTCATCTCTTTTTGGGTTTTCCGGATAACCTTCGGGAGCAAGATATTTACATACTGTTGCTTTTTTTTCAAATTCAAAATTCTCGGGTAAGTTTCCATTAATAATTGCCCAACAAATATCAACAAAGTTTCCCTTAAGGAGAGGTAACACATTCATCGCTTCTGGGTCACCCCATCTAGAATTGAATTCTATCAGTTTTAAACCTGTTGCAGTTTTCATGAATTGTCCATATAAAAATCCCTTATAAGGAACCCCCGTTTCCGCTTTAACTGCGGCTATAGTTTTTTTCATATCATCGAGTGCTTCATTCACATCATCTTGAGTGAAAAAAGGCATGAGATGATCCTCCATACTATATGAACCCATCCCTCCTGTATTAGGACCTTTATCATCTTCATATGCTCTTTTATGATCTTGGACTAAGGGAGATCCGATTACATTTTTTCCATCAACAAAAGTTTGTAGAGTGAACTCTTCTCCCTCACATTTCTCCTCTAAAAGAAATCTATTTTTGTCATTCACCAATTCTTGGCAATACTCTAAAACGTCATTTTTTGTAAAGAGGTGATCCCCGTAAACTTTAACTCCTTTTCCTCCAGTCAGGCCTTCAGGTTTAACAACAATATTTTCCGCACTCATATCATTTATATAACTGTTAACACCCTCCATGGAGTCAAACATTCTATTTTTCACGTTTGATTGGATTTTATATTTTTCAAGGAGACCTCTCATGAAAATCTTTGAACCTTCTAACTGTGCTGCTTCAATTTTGGGTCCTACACATGGGATACCACCTTTTTCTAATGCATCTACAATTCCGACAACTAAGGGTGCTTCTGGTCCAATTACCGCAAAGTCTATATTGTTTTTTTTTGAGAAATCAAGGATTTCTTGAAAATCCGTCTCGGAGTGAATTTTAATATCTTTACTTAATTCCTCTAATCCCGCATTTTTAAAGCTCATAAAAGCAAACAGACTTGCGCCTCCTCTAACAAGAGTTTCACCAATAACATGCTCCCTTGCGCCATGACCAACAATTAAACAATTTACCATAATTTTATTACTCAGAAAATGTATCGATTTTAATTACTTATATTTACTAATTAGGTTAACAAATAGTTTTAACATTAATTATTAACCAAGTAATTACTGATATGTATTTGAAAAATATCATTGAGGAATGGAAAAATCCACTTAAATTTAAGACTAAAACTCAAGTGAGTAAAGATGAGATACTTAAGATTATAGAAGCTGGTCGATGGAGCCCATCTGCAGGTAATCAACAAGTTTGGCGTTTTCTTGTAATTGATGATGAAAAAGGTAAAAAAAAAATAATTAAATCAATATTAAACGGGGATCCTAGGTTAACTACAACTTTACAAGAATTTAAAAAGCCGGTTTTACAAAAAAATTTCATTTTTTCTACAGAGAATTATAATGCTAGAACAGATAAATACAAAGAAGATATATCTAAAAATTATTCTGATATATTAAATTGTGCTGAAACCGCCTCCTTTTTTATTATCTGTACTCATAAAAATACGTTAATAGGCAAATCTTTTGGATTTGTTGACATGGGGGGCACTATTGCAAATATGATTATAATTTCATATGATTTAGGATATCACCTACGTTGGATTAGAATTTTTGACAGAGAGAATATTAGAGAGAAATTTCACATACCTAAATCAGTATACATTGATGCAATTATCGCTGTAGGAGAAGCTGATAAATTAAGTAACACTCCAGAATATAGGATGAAAGAGATCAAAGACTGTTACTTCCATAACCTTTGGGATGAAGCATTTGAAGAAAATTATACAAATTCGAATTTACAGGATTATAAAATTGAAGCGATTGATGCAGTTGTTGATAGAAGATCAATAAGAAGTTATAACGAAAATAGATCCATATCAAATAGTATTAATACAGAGCTATTAAAAGCAGGAATGATGGTTCCTTTAACAATTAATATGCCATATATAAAAACTGTCATTATTGATAATAAGAATATACTCAGGAAAATTGCTAAAAGTGCAAGAATCATTACTAAACAGCATCACGTCCAGAATGTCCCTTTAATATATGTGATTACTTATGATTGCTCTAATAATTCTCCAGGATTCTATGCTGAGATAGATAGCGGTGCTATAATTCAAAATTTATTATTAAGAGCTCACACATTAGGTATAGGCACATGTTGGATAGGTGCTTTTAATCGTAAAATTGTAAAGAATGTTTTACAAATCCCTGAGGATTGGCATATACCTAGTATTGCCATTTTTGGTTATCCAAAAAAATATCCAAAACCAACGCCTAGACTCGATATAGGTAAAATCTGTTATTATAATTCCTGGAATAAGCAAATTAAAAAAAGACAAAGAACGGTCATGCCTGATAATTATGCTTTAAGCGTAAGTTTTAGAAAACTTAAAAAAACTCGTGTTAATACAATCCTAAGAACACGAAGGGTTGGTGATATAAAGGGTATTCCTGAATTTGAGAACCTTTAAAAGTTATTAGTTAAATAAATCAATTTCTTTCTAATCAGGTAGCACTCTTGCTAGTTTTCGAGTTTTTCACCGCAACTAGCGCAAAATTTTGCATCCAAGGTTAATTCTTGACCACAGTTTGTACAGGTTTTAGTTTTTTTCTCTTCATTTTGCTTTTCTTTAAGATTGGAACCACAGATTGGACAAAATTTAGCATCACTTTCTATTTTCTCTCCACAAAAAAGGCAATTTATAATTTTTGTCGGTTGTTCGATAGCGGAATCAGATTGTACCTGCTGTACAACAGGTTTTGGTTGAAACTGAACATCTCCGACTCTTACTTCTATAGGTAATGTTAATAGTACTACTTTCTTTGATGAAAGTGTCGCAGTTAAATTAAAAATACCTTCAGCTTTAGGAATAACTGAAAAGAGTCGACTTTTCTTATTTCTGTTTCCAATTCCACCATACCATTCAGACTTTATTTTTAACCTGACTTCAGGAGGTCCATTAAGCACTACTCTAACCTGAGGAAGATAATGACCTTGAAAGTTATGTATAACCAAAAAAAATTCTTTTTTTCTATTTAGAACGCCATATACTGCATCCGCATCATTTTTTAAACCAAATTTAATTTGTTCACTCATTATTTTCTATTCCTCTTTTAGGTTTATAGAATTTTATAATAATTTCAATATTTATATTTATATATGTTCAATAGTATAAAATTGAAATATATGAATACTCTGTTAGAGGAGAATTTAAAATTTGGAAGTCAAATTTCTCATAATTAGAAGTAGTCTTATTATTAGCTAGTAAGAAAATATAATAATGTAAGATGCATCCAAGATTATGAAGAGAGTTATAACATTTTTAATTATATATCATAAGCTAAACAATTAAAAGTATAAATATAAAAATGGTTGAAGTTTGCATAGAATTTAATAACATTTCTAAGAGTTATAAAGATGTTCTTGCCTTAGACGATATATCTTTTTCGATTCGTAAAGGAGAGATCTTTGGGTATATTGGTCCAAACGGAGCCGGTAAAACAACCACAATTAAGATTATTGTAGGTCTGATAAGAGATTTCAAGGGTGACGTCTTTGTAAACCGAACCAATATAAATACTAGTAGAAACAAGTTATATAATATAATAGGATATCATCCACAAGAAGCAGGATTTCAGGAATGGCGTACTGTTAATCAAGCCTTTAAAACTTTTGGTCGCCTGTCTGGACTTAAATCAGAGCATCTTGAGGTTCGTATTCATGAAATCTTAGAATTAGTTGGTCTAACAGATGCCCGATACAAGAAAATAACTCATTTATCAGGAGGGATGTTTCAAAAACTAAGGCTAGGACAAGCTCTCTTACATGAACCAGAAATTTTAATCTTAGATGAGCCTTTAGCGGGACTAGATCCATCAAGTAGATTTCAATTTAAAAAAGTCATTAAAAAGCTTGCAAAAAGGGGAATAACAATTTTATTCTCATCACATATTTTAAGTGATGTTGAAGATATAGCAAACAAAATAGGGATTCTACATAGAGGGAAAATCAGGAGAGTTGGCACCCCAGAAGAACTGCAAAGCAGTTTCAAAGTTGGGGATGTAATCGAAATAATAGTTGCTAAAAATACCCCTCTCTGTGAAGATTTAGGAAGTCTATCTAAAGTTGAGTATATAGAAAATCCCAAAGCGAATAAACAGTTAATTCACTTGAAACCAAATTTTGATATTGATTTAACCGTTTCTCAAATTATGAATATGTTAATAGAACAAAAATGTAGAATTCGTAGTTTTAACCTCGTAAAACCAAGTTTAGAAGACGTCTATTTAAAGTATGTCGGGGGTGAAACTGACTGAGTCTAAGACTACTTTTCCTCGATGAATTACGAGGTTATGCAAAATCAAAAGTAATGATTGTGTTATGGATTGGATTACCTTTTTTATCCTTTTTGATTCAATTTATTGATCCTGGTGAACTCGAAGGTATGCCAATATCTTTTTTAGTTTCCATTTTGGTTTCAAGCATAGGAGGAACCTTGTCTGCAATAATGCTAAGTACATCAATTGTAAGTGAAAAAAATCGTCATGTTTATGTATTATTCCTAATTAGGCCAGTTAAACGTAGCAGTTTGATTTTAGCAAAATATTTAGCCGTTTATTTATGTCTTATTGTTGCTGTTGCAATTTCTCTTTCTATTGGCTTGATTGTTGATGGATTCACTAGCAGATTGTCAGAGAATTTCTTGAACATTACATTTGAGTATTTAATAATGGGTTTCTCCTCAATGTCAATTACTTGCTCTATTGGAATATTATTTGGTGTTGTGATTTCTTCTGTACCAGTAGCAGCAATTTTATCTGTATATTTGGGCAGTCAATTATCCTCACTGATTATTTTACCAGTGTTTTTTTTAGAAGGTTTAGATCCAGTCATTTTATCTTTAGCTCTTGGAATTCCTATATCAATTATTGTTATTGGAATTGACATATCGTTATTTAACCGCCAACAATTTTAAATTATAATGAATATATTTAATTTTTTTATTAATCATTCTCATTTTATCTTAAAGATAATTCAACACTAAAAATGCGCGCAGCTTCATCATTGGAAACGTGATTATATTCTTTCCACATTCCTTGAATTTGTTTACCATGGGATCCGTTCCGTTGACTTATTACACCTTCTCTAAGACCGGTATCAATATCTTCATTTACAATTCTAAAACCCATGTTTTTATAACGTTTAATGCTATACATCCCAGCCCATAGAAGTAATGGTGTTATATGATTTATTGCTCTCGCCATGATTTTATCCCAATCATTTAATTTAGCCCATTCAATTAATTCTTTAAGCATATTATTACTAATCCCCATACTCCCGTAATCTTTTGCCTCACCTTTATGATAATGACTTACAACTTGGAAACATTCAATTTCAATAGTTTTATTGAAAGAAGAATCTATTGATGGGAATTTCTCGAGTGAATCAATGATTTTTTTCATGCTCTTTCTCTGTTGAATGCAAACACAATCCAATCGAAATCCTGCGTTATCATCCAACAAATCTAAAACTACTTTGGGATAGAATCTTAATAAACCAACAACATTTTCATCGTCATAAGCCAATACGGCACAAGAACCGTAGAGTTTACAAATTTTTAAAAGAAACTGTTTTACCATTCCTTGGGGGATTTGAATTTCTGTCTTATCTAAAGGATAATGAGATCTTAATTCTGGAATTTGAATTTCCATTTTATCTATAGGAACAGGACCACCATGTAAACAACGACTAAGAATGTTAGATTTGTCCATCATCTGGTATCGAATCATAATAATTCCAAATGTTATTTTTTTGTATTACAGCCGTTTAGCTTGTTTCTTGTGTTTGCCTTTCAGTAGAAAATTTTCTAAAAGCAAATATTATTCTTTGAATTGTTGTTAAATTAGTTCCCACAGCCAATATTATCATTGTCCACCAAATTGCTGTTGGAAACCAAATTTGAAATAGTGCCCCTAAGAATAAAATAGGGACTCGGTCGGTTCGTTCAATCAACCCAATTCCATAGAGATTGTTGATTCCTAAAGCCTCTATCTTTGCTCTGGTATAGGAAGTTAAAAATGCCCCAATAAGCACTATAAGCCCGATTTCAAGAGTTGTATATCCACTATAGATAACTCCAACGAAAATAAAGACGTCTCCAATTCTGTCTAAAGTCGAGTCATAGAATGCTCCCAATTGCGTTGGACCTTGAAGTCGTGCGACTACACCATCTAACTGATCAAAAAATTCAGTAATAAATAAAAAAATCATAACGATAAGAAGAGAATGAAAAAGAAATCCTAAAAATACTACCACAGCAGAAAAAAGACCAAAAAGAGTAAAATAGTTTGCGGGTATTTTCTTCAGTTTTTTGCCTAGAGGGAGTAAAAGTTTCTCTGAGAATTTTTTTACTTGTAATATCATTCCAAGATATTCCTCCTTATGATAGAGATGTATAAATTAATAATAATTTTAATTTGTTGTTGTTTTCCAATAATTTTTATTGGAAAAAATCCAATTTTTACTAATGGGAAAATTATACATACCAAGATGCTCCTTTTTATACGGGAGTATTGCACAAATCTCGAAAAGAATAAGTTTAAAAAGTAAAAATTTCATTACATTTTTAGTAATCTTGAATATACTCCAAGATTAGGGTTTTAATGGTGGGGGATTACATTATTTAAAAAGCTTATTCAGTGATATTTTATGTGATAACTCATAAGAAGTCAAGAAATGAAAGCTTGAAAGGGATGGAACAAAACCTAACTTTAATCACTGGAAGGGCTAAGGGATTGAATTAAAAATGTTAGAACACCTTCAATATTGTTTGGAAGAGCAAAGCGAAAAGATTACTTCTTGGTATAAAGCTAAGGTGAAATCCCTAAAAGAAGAAAATATATCTCTTCCTCTTTTTTCATCATTTGATATGAGAGATAGTGGATATAAAGCATCTATTGTTGATTCTAATGTGTATCCTTCTGGTTTTAACAACCTTGATTTAGAATCTCAACTATATGCATCAAAGAGGTTTTCAAATTACTTATCGTCTTTATCCATAGAAAAGGATATTTTAATTATTTCAGAAAATCATACGAGAAACACTTTTTATTTCGATAATATTCATGTTTTATCGAGTATCTTAAACAGAGCGGGATTCGATACCTATTTTGGTTATATTGAAGGAAAAAATAATTCTCATCCTACTTTAATTTTAGAGAAATATGAAAAACCTTTAAAAATTGAGAAGCTTTTCAGAGATAATGGTAGAGTTTACACAGACTCATTCCATGATGGGATTATAATATTAAATAATGATCTGTCAGTAAATCACCCAGAAATTCTAGATAACATTCATCAACATGTTTTACCTTCAATTTCTTTAGGTTGGTACAATAGGAAAAAAAGTACTCATTTTAAACTGTTTAATATGTTAATTGAAGAATTAGCTTCAATAGTACCATTTGATCCCTGGTTATTGAAGACATCCTTTACTTATGTCGATGACATTAATTTTAAAGATAAAGATTCTCTTGATGATGTGGCAAAAGCAGTTGATTTGGTCATAAGTGAAATATCTCTCAAGTATGAAGAACTTGATATCCGTGAAGATCCATTTGTTTTTGTTAAAAATAATTCAGGTACATATGGATTAGGAATAATTTGTGTTTCTTCTGGAGAGGAAATAAAGAATCTCAATTCTAAAAAACGGAAAAAGATGATTTACGGAAAAGATAGATCTCGAATCGATAGTGTTTTGATACAAGAAGGAATTTATTCAAACTATCTTATACATGATAATCCTGCAGAACCTGTATTATACAATGTGGGAGGAGAAGTTGTTGGAGGATTCATGCGAGTCAATAAATTGCAGGATAGAGATAAAAACCTAAATACTAGAGGAATGACTTTTCAAAAATTGGTGACTAATAATCAAACTCGACCAATTATCCTGAAAAATGGTGAATTTTCTTTGTACGCGTTACTCACCAAAATAGCAGATTTAGCTATTTCTTATGAGTATAAACAAACTTTAACAGATAAGTGATAAATCATGAAATGGTTATTTGTTATTGATCCAATAGAAACTTTAAACTATGACACCGATTCAACATATGCGATAATGAAAGAAGGGTTTCGGCAAGAAATTAATATATTTTATTGCCGTATACAAGATATTTTTTATAAAGAAGGAATTAAATGCTACTCCAGATCATTTTCTCTTGGATCTGAAAGTTACCAGCTTGGACCCATAACAGACTCATTTTTGGATACTTTTGATATCATTTTCATGAGAAAAGACCCTCCTTATGACTTGAATTTCCATTATTGTACTCAACTACTTTCTTTAACAAACTCTTTAGTTGTTAATTCTCCTCAAGCACTAAGGGATTTTAATGAAAAATTAATTATTCTTCCATTTCTAGATTTTATTCCCGAAACTCTGGTCACTTCAAATGAATCAAAAATCAAATTATTCTTAAGGGAACATCCAGATGGGTTTATCCTTAAATCATTATCCTCATACCAAGGTCGTTCTGTTGTCTGGATCACAAAAGATGATAAGGATTCTGAAAACATTTTAAAAGCTTATACAAAAGATTTTTCATCTCCGGTAATGATTCAGGAATATTTACCCGAAGTAAGTATTGGTGATAAGCGGATTTTAGTACTAGGAGGTAAAATAATAGGAGCCGTTTTACGTGAACCAAAAGATAATAATTATTTAGCGAATTTAGGGCAAGGTGGAATTGCTAGGAAAACAAATATAACCCCGCGTGAAAATGAAATGGTCAATAGCATTTCAAATTTCCTTATTAAAAATGGTTTACATTTCATCGGATTAGATGTGATTGGGGATTACATTACTGAAATCAACATTACATGCCCAACTGGGGTTGTACATATTAACAAACTTAATAACATCGTTTTAGAAGAACAAATTATAGAATACTTTCGGACTTTAGTAGATTCAATTAGCTCTAAATAAGATTTTAAAAAGAATTGACAGTACAACTTAGAAATCCTCGATTTTTAAGGATCAATAGTATATATTATATCATTTAAAAATAATAAAAAATAGTAAATTTTTATTGATTTTTCCTTGTAATCTCTGGTATTTGAATGCTAGTAGGAATAATAGTAACTTTTGCTTCCTCTTTGTAAATATTTTTCAGTTCCTCAATTAATTTATCCCAATCATTAAAAAGTTTCATCTCTTTGGGGTAAAAATGATATAAATCTTGTTCGCTGATGTTAGGTGAGAAATAGAATATTCTAAAGGGAAACTTCTGTTTTTTAGGATCATTATATAACTTGGCTCCTGTTTCTGCCAATAGGCTATGATACCCACGACCCTCATGGGAGGAAGATGTTAAAACGATTGTTCCATTTTTAAATGAAAGCAAGTTCCTTGGTGCCATTCTTATGAAATTAAATCCTTTGCCGGATTGATTTAATTCTGAATCTTCAGGATATAGGTTAAAAAAGCAAATGTCGTTATCAAATTGGGTTATTTTTGTCTTGTATACATTCTGGCACAATTCAACAGCCTTTCGATGTGCTTGAATAAAATGACCTGAAAAAACACCAGCAATTCCACCATCCTCTGTTAAAACAACATTGATAGAATAATCTAAACCGACCATTCCCGCAATATCTTCTATGTCTTTTCTTAATTCCGTTATTTCTCCTATACCTGAACTAATTCCTAAACGTGTTGGAGCAGAATGATTTGATTCAAGTGTGCGAATACCACATACACCTGGAAGTACTATCTTAGCACCTCCCCCAAAACCTGCAAGTGGATGGGGGATTACTCCACCTAAGGAGATCTTCAATTCAGCATTGTAATAGGTAGTATTTATATCAATTGGAGTCCCTAATTTTGATTCTCCTGCATGAGTTAGATTTTCATATGGATGATGATTCTCAATATTAATTGTTTCACAAATTTTCTTTCCCAATTTGAGGATACAATCCCGTTTGGTCATCGGCCTGTGAGCTCCAAGAGCTAGTAAGATTGTAATATTTTCTTTAGTGATTCCCGAACCTATTAATTCTTCAATGACATAAGGGATCACTCTGGAAACGGGAGTATTCCTGGTAGTATCATCCACTACAATAACAGCGTTTTTCTTCCCCTTTGCTATTTCAGATAGGTTTTGAGATCCAATCGGAGTCAAAACACCATTTCTTATTTCGTTATCCGATAAATCTGGAGCGTTATTCATTCTACAAACAGCAACTTTCCATGATTCGGGAAATGTCAAATCTAAAAATTCGGGTTCCCTCCACAGTGCCCAAGGAATCTTGATTGTTTTTACTATAAATTCCACCTGATTATTTTCTAATTTCTAAATATTATTTTCTTTTTTTATCAATATCAAATTTTTGAATTTACTTCTATTCTATAAAAAGTATTATTTATAGAAAAACAATGTGAAATCTTACATATGAATTTGTAAATTTTAAAAAAAGAATGATGTAATTTAAAAGATCATTACCCCAATCAATAAATTGAAGTATATTTTTTTTCGATATAGTTGAGAAAGTAGTTGGGGTTCAATTCTTCACCTGTAACTTTTTGAATTAACTCATTAGCTCTGTAGATACTACCATATTGATGAATATTTTCTTTCAGATAAGTTAGTAAATTTGAAAATTCACCTTTTTTATAATCGTCAGGTAAATTAGGCATCTTCTCCAGCGCTTTATTATAAATTTGTGAAGCATATAAATTCCCTAAGAAATAAGTAGGGAAATAACCGAACAAACCTGCTGAAAAATGTACATCCTGCAAAACACCTAGCGCATCATTTGGAGGAATTATTCCTAATAATTCTTCAAATTTAGAATTCCAAACCTCGGGTAATTCATTTACTTGAATTTTCCCTTCAATAAGAGATTTTTCGATTTCAAATCTTAAAATAATATGCAACCCATAAGTTACTTCATCCGCATTTACTCTAATGAAAGAGGGTTTAACAACATTAAGGGCTCTATGAAATTTTTCAACAGAAACATCTTTCAGATTTTCTGGAAAATATTTTTGAAATGTTGGATACCAATACATCCAAAATTCTTTACTGCGTCCGACAATATTTTCCCACATCCTTGATTGAGATTCATGAATCCCCATGGAAGCGCCATTGCATAAAATTGTATCGTGAAGCTCTTTTTTAATACCCATCTCATAGATAGCATGACCATACTCGTGAATTGTGCTTGTAATGCAATCTGGAAAGTGTTCGGAGGTTCTTGTAGTAATTCTAACATCTAAAGAGGCAAGAGAAGTTGTAAATGGATGAATTACCTTATCTTGGCGCCCATAACCAAAATCAAAATTCAACTCTTTAATAATTTTGCTACTTAACTCAAATTGTTTATCTTCATCAAAGTGCTTCTCAAATATAGAATCGTCTGGTATATCTGAAGAAGAATTTAGCTTTTTTACAAAATCAATTAATTTTGGTCTTAGGGGATTAAAGATATTACCGATCCATTCATAAGTCGCCCCCGGTTCATAGAGATCAATTAAAGTTGAGTATAAATCAGAATGAGTCCCAAGTCTTTCCGCTTTTTCTTTCTGTAATTCAACGGTTTTTTGTAAAATAGGTTCAAAAATTGAAAAATCACTCTTTGCTCTGGCTTCTCTCCAATCTTTCGCAGCTAATACACTAGTTTCTGCAATTTCAACAACCAATTTCTCGGGTAATTTTGTTTCTAGGTTGTATTCTCTCGTGATTTCACGTAACATAGCACTTTCGATTTCGGTAAGAGTAGCTTTTTCAGCTTCTTTTATTAATTGTCCTACATTTTCAGACGTTATTCTCTGATGAATTAACTTTCGTATTAAAGACATCTGTTTAGATCTACCTCCAACGGATTTATAATTCATCATATTGACTTCCTGATCCCAATTTAAAAGAGCTGAGATATAACCTAATCTCAGAATTTCAGCAAAATGCTCTCTAAGGTCATTTATAGCACTCATTTCTAAAACCTTTTCTAAATATTAATGTAAATTTAAAAAAACTAGTTAACAGTATACAATAAAGTTTTGTTATTAGGTTAGTCAATATTCACTACCTTTAAAAGAACTCTTTTATGAACTTTAATTGAACTAAGCCATTTGTTCTTGTTTTACAAAAAACTCCGCGGCTAATTTAACATCATCAATTGTTAATGTTCTTCCTAAAGATTGTGCTAAATCTGTAATTAATCGCTTACATAACTTTAAACTAAGTGAACTTCCTTTAACTGAGATCTCTTTTCGTAGTTCTAGTGTGAAATCTACAGATAGTGGTTTTTGAATATCAATGCTAAGATCTTCATGGGGATGGAATAACTCCATCGGCATTTTTACTTCTGATTTTTTTGGTTTTTCATCAAAACTTTTTGATGGGATTGATGGTTTTTTAAGAATGGCTGGTTTATCTGCTGTTTTTAGAAGTTTCAGTCCAGCAGGATTGGTTTCTAGCTTTTGAAATGATACAAGATCACTAACCAATCTTTTGGGTGGAGGGACTAATTCTTCCTCAGCCTCTCCTTTACTAAATACTTCCGCTGGAAGTGGGCCAGTGGGTAATGGTTTAACTTTAATTTTCTTTTTAAATTTCAATTCTTTTGGAATTTCAAAAGCTTTTTCTTTCTCAATTTCTTTCCTTATCTGCTTCTGTTCTTTCAACTTTGCTGTTAAATCAAGTACCTTTTGTTCAAAAAGTTTAATATGTTCAAAATCCTGATAAGCAGTACATAATTTAACTAAATTTCGGTATTTTGCTAAGGCTTGAAGATAATTTCCCAAACTAACTAACCCATTTGCTTCTTTTACAATATCTTCAAAATCAGGAGGTAATTCTTCTTTTAAGCTTAACGTTTCTTTAATGAATTGTTGAATTTGAGTTTTAGCATCATGAGAGTTTAAGGAAATCTCCTTAAAATCATTGTAATTAAGTTCATTCTTAATTCTTCTCACATCCTCTAAATCTACTAATTCTCGCTTATTTCCAATTATTAATAATTTAGCAAAGTTACTCTCTATTTTTTGCATACTCATAAAATGATTCATAATTTTCAGATTGTAGTTTGCCAAATTAAACACCAGGATTACAAGATCAGAACCCCGTATAAATTTAAGCCATAGGTTGGAGAAATTATCCTTTAGTCGAAAATTCCAAAACTCAAAACTTAAACCCTCAATCTTAATAGTTTTTGACGTAGCAAAGTCCATTATGATTTTTTCTTCATCCCCTTTCAATAGGTTATAAAGAGTAGTTTTTCCCGAATAAGCAGGACCAATTATCGAGATTTTGGAGTGCAGGGCTTTTTGAATTTGGTCAAGAAAACTTGAAAACTCATCCTTCTCAGAACTTGCTTCTTTACTCTTCAGAGGATCAGTAAATAATTCTTGAAATTTAGCGATTGTCTTTTCTATTAAATCCTCTATATATTTTAGAGAATCAACTAAATCGGTAACAACTAGAAAATAAAGATCATCTATTCCTTTATGAAAGATTTGAAATGAAGAAATTTTGCGATTGATAATCTTTCCTGGCAGTGGTCTTTCCATATATTTATCTATAGTGTCTTGAACGTTTCTTAATTCCGTATTACCAAAAGCAATTGCGAAATCTTTAACAAATATATGTTCGCGATTATAAAAGATATGAATTTGCCTTAGCATTAATAAAATAGGAAGAAATATTAGTTAATAATTCTTTAGAATTTACTTAATTAAAAAAAATTGTTGTTTATAATTAAAAAATAGAAAACCGCAATAAATAATAGATTTTAATTTATTTTCTAATTAGAAGAAAATAGATTTATTAGAAATTAAGAAATTCATCAATATGCCCTTAGAACCCAAAGATTATCTGAGATTTCTGGAAAATGAAGCTGAAGCAAAAGATAAATCAGAATTACTTGATTTACTTGATAAGAGAATCACAGCTTTATGTTTTAACGAGTGTGAGCGTGATAGAATAGTTTGTACTCTAACACCTTTGTGTTCAAGACGATTCTTACTTAGGTTCAGAATTAAAAATCATTTAACGATGGAAGATTTACCTCAATTTTGTTACAGTGTTCATAAGGGAGTAATAGAGAGGTATTTTAGGAATAAGACAGTTATATACAGGCCGTATGATGCTTATTTATATTTAGTTGATTTTGTAGATGTTTTTTTTCATGGGGATTATCGAAAATTAAATAAATTTATTTCTTTTAAAAATTGGGAAGAAGCCAAAAAGATATTTAATGATAGAATTAATAATAGAAACGAAAATTTTAAATATCTTTTAACTGAAAATTATTTCTTCTTTAAATTCGAAGATAAGATCCATATTATCTTTTTTGATGAGGGTTATGTTCTCTGTAATGCTAACCATGAAAATATTGTAAGTATTGAAATGCTGCACGGTTTATGTAAGCTTTATGCTGATATATATTTTCCCGAAGTCAAATTAAGTTTATTAGGTTCTAAACATGTGGAAATAAGTGTAAAAATCCCATATGATGTTCTCTCAGCGGTAAAAAGTGAAGCCGCTGAAATTAACGACTCTAAAGCAGACATATATTTTTGGAATACGTTTTGGGAAGATTTGAATGCGTTATCTCAGTTTTGTGATGAGATACATCTCCAAATGGATAGAAACCAAAATTTAGAAATTGCTTTATCTATCTCGCTTTTATCAAGCAACTATTCTGAAGATGAAAAAAGGTTACCCTTGAGGTTTAGGGATTTAAGATTAATATTAAATTTCATAACACGGATTTATACAGACTATTATATTATTTGGGTATAAAATGTAAGAAATAGGTGGTATTAAAATGGAAAAAAATGAAGAAGACATAATAGAAATTAATTCTATAAAAGATTTTGTAAAAGATGGGAGAATAGACGATGCTGTTAAATTAATTGCCTTCTATCTTGGAGATTCTACTGAAGAAAATTATATTGATAGATTGGAAAATATCCTCGAACTATTATTATCAATTCATGGTGGTAGAATTGTATTAAGGTTTTTAATTGAGAATCTAGTGATTGATATTCCATCTCTGTTAGAAAATCTTTCGAAAAAAGATTCGGTATTAAGATATACTTTCCTGTTATTATTAAAAACAATCTGTGAAAATGAGTCAGATCTATTCCTACCATATAGTGAAGATTTACTAAATTCAGATGACCCAAATGTACGGGAGGCAGACTTACAACTTTTAATTTATATGGCAGGGGGAGAAACAGCAATTGAAAATGAGTCATTAATTAGTAGTATCGCTTTAAAGCTAATGGATAAGAAAGATTTTGTTGTAGAGAAGGCAATCCAAACTTTAAAAGCAATAGGAAATAAAACACCATTAACAGTTACAAAAGTTTTGACTGACTACGTCAAAGAGAATTCGCAATTTTTAGAAAATGAAGTGCTAAAAAACTCAGTCGATGATATTATAAAATCTTTTGTAACAATTGAAAAGATCGAAGAAATTGTAGAAGCCTCAGAGGAGAAAAAGGATATTGATATAGAAAAAGAAGAATCTGAAATCACTGAAAAAGAGCTAGAATTAAAAAAGAAAGAGCTAGAAATAAAAAAGAAAAAATTGGAGCTAGAAGAAAAAGAAAAGAAATTAGAGGAAAAAGCCATACAGGAGAAAGAAAAAGTATTGAAATTGAAAGAGGAACTTCTTGATGAGGAGACAAAATTATCGAAAGAGGAAATTTTAAGCGCTAAAGCTCCTAAGGTAAAATTACCAAAAAAATTAAAGAAAGAAGCTTCTGAAATTTCTGAAAAAGAAATAGAATTGCAGAAAAAAGATTTAGAAATTAAGAAGAAAAAACTAGAACTAGAAGAGAAGGAAAAAGAATTGGAAGAACGAGTAATTATCGAAAAAGAAAAGACACTAAAAATTAAAGAAGAATTAATTGAAAAAGAAAATGCTCTGTCTCTAGTGGAATTAGAAATAAAACAAAAGGTTATTGAGCAGAAAGAACAAAAAATCTTGGAAGAAGAAGCTAAAAGAATTGTTGAACGATTAAAAGAGCTGGAAGAAAAAGAAAAAGAAAATGAAAACAATGAATAATTTATTTCTCGTTGCCTTCTTCTTCTAAATCGAAATCGATACTTGATTGTGGTTTATTCTCACTAATAGGTGCTTTATGCAACCTCCGAACTAACTTACGGATAGCCTCAAGTTTTATGCTATCTGGGGGTAAACTCATTTGAATTTTTTTTGCTCGTTTATATGCTAATTCAATGTACTGTAAATCTTCTAAAAATTCAATAATTTGAATTTTATAGCTGATATCTTCCAGTTCTGATTCATACTCCAATAATTTCTCCTTAAGAAGAAGATCAATTTTATCTGTTCTCTCAGACAATTTTACACTTTTTACGAGCATTTTGAAGCTATTCATGACGTTGTACATCTCCGATTTCGAATAATTATCAATATTTTTCAAGACATAGAAAATATATAATTCAACTTTGTCCCATCTTCTAAATTTCAAGCCCAATTCCACAAGTGCTAATAAACCTTGTTCATAAAGAAATTTACTATCAATATTGGGAATAATCTTCTCAAAAATCCAATCTAACAAATTAGGTTGGTTGAATTTATCAATAACATCAATTAAGAATTTTTCTACAGCAAAATATAGCTTTGCGTTTTCAGTTTTTGTTGAACTAAGAAAGGAAACTAAAGAGTATTTAACTCTTCCCATAGCATCTTCTAAATTGATGGGTGTTTCAGCAAATTTGTAAAATGCTGACTCTAAAATGGGTAAAAGTTTATTCTTAGCCTCAAAATCATAAATAAAATATTCACCCCACGCAGGACTAACTTGAGTTGGTTTTTTATGCTTAACTTCTTTTTGTCCGCTTGTAGCTTTCTTTACACTTGGTTTTGAGGTTTTAAATCGTTCAGAAAGCTCTTTTACTTGGTCCTCGCTTAATAATTCTAAAATAATTTTATCTTTTTCCTGGGGGACAACCATCCTAAAAAAAACTTCTGAATCTCCCTCAAATAGTTGTTGCCTTAGATTTTTAGGAAAAGTGATGCTACCCGTTTTTGTTTTTTTTACAATACCCTCAAAAAAAGGAACATCTTCTGATTTCTTATCTTCTTCCATATTAATAAAGAAGATTATGGATTTTATATTTGTTTCTTATAATAATCCTTTTAAATTTATTAATCTACATAGATAATCATGTCCTTTTACGTATCTAAAACACTAGAAAAATTAAATACACAATCAAACTTGTTATCACACTTATTACATATATTAATACAGCTATTAGAGCACCAAGGTATTTATAACCTCCTAAAGGGGGTGTTCTATTAACTTTTATTTTATAATCAGATTCATTACTTTTTAGCATCATTTCTGTTAATTTTATGAAGGTATTTTCAATATTTTCACCGGTTTTGAGAGAAATCTCCATCGATGAAGATATTTCATTAACTTCAATAAAATCATTTAATTGCTCTTCTTTAATTTCTCGGTTTTCTTCTAACTCTAGTTTATTTCCGATTAATAGAATGGGGGGAACATGATCTAAATTGCTTCTTATGGACTGAATCTTCTCAAATGCCCAATCTAAAGTTTCCGAATCAGTTATATCATAAAGTATTACAATTCCATTGGAATCATGGATATGTCTCGATATAAATTCCTCCCAATCTAACGTAGTGTCAAATATCCAAAATTGTAATTTAACTTTTTTCTCAGCAGTAGCTGTCGGAGTATCAACCCCGACTATTATTTTGTATTCCTCTGTTAGTATTTGGTTTAAGAAATCTCTCTCTATAATTTCTTTACTTACTCCTTTACTAGCCAGCAGGCATACATTCAAAGTTAAGGTAGAACTCATAGTTATTACTCCACTTTCTCTTAATATTAAATTATAAATATTGGATTGATATAAATATTAAACTACTTTTAATATCCAAGTACATAAATGTTTTTAGTTATAGATAAACTTTAGTGATCTCAGAGAAAACTTTTTTTATAATCAAAAGATTTCAAAAAGAACCTCGCTTATATAATATTAAACTCTCAGAAACATAAAGTATTTAGATCTTAATATTTACTAATTGAATTGTTTTTATCCAGTAATATTCACAAGCTCTACGCCACGATGTTGAAAATTTTGGTCAATAAAACATAATATTGCGTGACCCTCATGAACATATACAATAGGGACTGGATAAGATTCTGCGTTTTTAATGAAACTTTTTTTTACAAATAAGGGAAGAACTGTATTACATACTCTACATTCTACTTGGATTCTCTTAACTAAATCCAAATCGCCAAAATTTTTTATTATATCTTCCATCATTTCTTTAAAGCTATTAAAAATATTCGGATTGAAGTTACTATAGGATAAAATAACATCTAGATCATAAGTTTCGTGAAATTTAAAACTTACGTGCTCTAATAAGGCTTCTAATAATTGGAACTGTACTTTTATACTAGAACCAGCAGTATAGATAAGGCTATTTTTCTTAATATGAACTACTTTCATATTACCTTTGTCCTTATGGAAAAAAATATCACTAACAGGGTTTTCTTTAACAATATTTAGGTCTAAATCAAATCTCCGGTACGATTTGGCTGGTTTCCATTCGAATAAAGTAAACTCATCATTACTGATGTTAACAAATTCAAGAAATTCTCCGATATTTCTATATACTGGCATTTAATCAATTCCGACTTAGTTTAACTATTTAATGATACTAAAGATATTTATATCTTTCAATTACTTTAAAATCCATAATATTAAAATGTCTGTAAACAAATTGGATTTACCAAAATCGAGGATGATTTGAATTATGATTTATTTACAAGAAATTTTGAATCTAACACCGGCTACTCCAGAAACTCGTGATTCTTTTATAGAGATAGGGAAAAATATATTAGTTCCTGCATGTAAACGTTTAGGAACACGATTAGTAATGGCAGGTATTAGTCGTCATGAATGGTTCTCCCAAATAACTCACATTTTTGAATTTGCTGATATGAAGTCGTTAAAAGAATTTCGAATTAAAGCTAGCCAAGATAAACAATGGGGTGAATACATGGCAGAGTTAGATATATTTGCTCCAGAACGTCGCACTCGATTACTCGAACCAATAGGAGCAATTTCACCAGATGTCCTGAACAAGGCAATTGAAGAAAGCCAGAAAACAGCACTTAAAACCTATAGTTTTGCATCTCTAGGAGTAGCTCCAAATAAAATGACCGAGTTTGTTGAATTTGTTAGAGATTTGTCAATAAATGCCCCGATTATTGCTAGTTGGCGCCCGATTGCTGGAGACCCAAATGAAGTAAATGATTTATGGAAAGGGGATGTAGGACCACAAGTAGCCCAACCGGCTGTTGAAGGATTGAAAGGTTGGTTTCGAAAACTTCGAGAATTGGCACCAAAAGAGCGCTTAACACAAATTTACCCTCTCCCATATTCTGAATTAAAATAGTCTTTACATTAATACAAATTGCTTGTCATATTGGGATTATAAGAGTGTGAACTTTAGGAGAAATTTGAATAAAATATATATAAATCGCTCAATAATATAATTTAATTTCACTTCAAAAATACATAATAATTTAATTTAAAAAGAGTGATTTAAAATATGATATATTTAGAGGAAACTTTTAATTTATTACCCGCCCATCCAGAGAATCTTGACAAATTCTGCACTTTTTCTCAAGAAAAGTTAATTCCTGCATGTAAACGTTTAGGAGCACGATTAATTGCAGCTTGGACTTCTAATGTTGAATGGTTTTGTCAAGTTACCCAAATAATGGAATTTGACGATATCGAAAATTTAAAAACATTCCGTAAAAAATCTAGTAACGATACAGGATGGGGGGAATACATCGCAGAGCTCGAAGAATTCGCTCCTGAACGGCGCACTCGATTATTAGAACCTTTAGGTCCTATATCCCCTGAAACATTGCATGAAGCGATTAAAGCAAGTCAAAAAACACCTGTTAAAGTATATGGTTTAGCAACCCTCGAGGTAAATCCGAATAAAATGCCTGAATTTATCCAAGGATTTGAATTAGGTATTCAAAATAAATCACCTATTAGTGCTCTAATTATCGCTAGTTGGCGACCAATAGGTGGACATCCGAATGAAGTTATTGATCTATGGAAAACTTATTCTGCTCCTAAAGGTTATCAACCTCCTGATGATTTTATCAAAGGTTTTCTTACACCACTTAGAGTTGTTGCTCCTAAAGAGCATTATAGAGGACTAATTATATTGCCCTACTCACCATTGAAATAGATTTTTTACAATATAATCCGTATTTAAAATATTATTTATCAAATGTTTTTTTCATTTAATTTTTCATCTATTTCTGATTCTGATATTATACTTGGGGAAGAATAATCTAAAATCTATAGAAACTTTAATAATCACCTATCCTTGAATGAGATATAATATCAAATTTTTGATTAAACCAATCAATAAAAATAGAGGTAGATTTAAAAATGATTTATTTAGAACAAACTCTTAATATTACACCGGCTAGCCAGGATATTCGGGATGATTATATTAAGATCGCTCAAGAATTACTAGTCCCTGCATGTGAACGACTCGGAGCACGTTTAGTAGCTGCTTGGAATGGGAATTACGAATGGTTTATGCAAACAACTCAGATTTTTGAGTTTGATGATATAAATGCCTTAAAGAACTTTCGAAGAAATGCAAGTCAGGATAAAGAATGGGGTGAATACACAGCGCAATTAGAGGTTTTTGCTCCAGAACGTCGCACTCGATTGCTGGAGCCTGTGGGGGCAGTTCCTCCAGAAGTATTGCATAATGCAATCGAAGAAAGCCAGAAGACCCCACTTAAAGCTTATAGTATGGCGATTCTCGAAGTAAATCCGGGCAAAATGTCTGATTTCCTTGCTGGTTTAGCCGCAGGATATAAATTAATGCCGATTATCGCAAGTTGGCGACCCATTTCAGGAACCCCTAATCAAGTTATTGATTTATGGAAAGGAGATGTGTTATTTAGTGCTGAAGCTATGGCTTATCGACCTTTTAGTCAAGATCAACAATGGGTTCGACAACTTCGAGAAAATGCTCCGAAAGAAAGAATTGTTCCCTTATATACACTACCGTACTCTCCACTGAAATAAGGTTTTTACAAATTTCAAAAAGTTCTTTTTTTTTATTTTCCCCTTCATTTTACTATATAACTTTATGAAAATACATCAAACTTTGACTCGATTTGTCTAAGCTGTAATTTTATTCAATATAAAGAGGTTAAGAATTAGTTGAAAAAACAAAAACTTAAAGTAGATTTGGAATCACATCGTGAAACTCAAAGAGCTGAAGAATATAAAAATATTAGTTTCACTATTATATTGGTACGCCCTGAACATACCGCAAATATTGGATCAATAGCTCGAATTATGGCAAATTTTGATTTTGAAAATATGGTGATCTTCAATCCTATTGAACATGTAGAAAATATATTCAGTTATGAAACTCATGGTTTTGCGATGCACGGGGCGAATATTTTAAAGGAGTCACAAATCATTCAGGTAGAAGGACAAGAAAATCACCTTCCCAAATTGAAGAAATATATTAACCGGTTTGATTTAGTGCTTGCGACGACGGCAAAAGGTAGTAGATATACTAATCTTAAAAGATTGGCAATATTTCCTGAAGAATTAACAATTCCAAGTTCCATAGAACCTTTTAAAATTGCTATACTATTAGGAAGAGAATCTCGAGGATTAACAAATGATGAAATTAGCCTTGCAGATATAATCTTAAGGATACCTACTGGTTTAAATTATCCTACATTAAATATATCGCATGCTTGTGGAATTATTTTATATGAAATCTTTAAGAAAATAAACAAACTAAACATTGGGAGGGGAAAGAATCCAGTATTACCAGCAAGCAGAGAAAATCGCCAAGTACTTTATAAAATTATAAATAATATTATTGAAAAATTAAAAATTAGAGCTCATAAGAAAGAAAATGTTTTTCTTGCGTTTAGAAATATATATGAGCGCTCCTTTATATCAAGAAAAGAATTAAGTTTGACAATAGGATTATTTTCAAAAGTTGATAAGATTTTAGAGAATTTAGATCTATACGAAGAATCTTGATTCTTTGACTCAAAATATCAATGAAACTTACCGAAAAAATGATTTGTTAAATTTCCTCAGAAAAAAATAATTGGGATAATAAATGAGAGAAATATACAATATTAATAATGTAGCAATAATTGGTTCGGGCATTATGGGCAGCGGAATTGCCCAAATTGCTTTGTTAAGCGGTTTTCAGAAAGTCACACTAAATGATGTGAGTGAAAAAGTTCTCAAGAAAGGGAGAGAATTGATATTATCTCGGATTGAATCTCTCGATACTAAAGAAAAATTTAATGAATTGATATCTAACGATGAATACATGCAAAATATAATGAAGAAGACACATTTCGAAGAATTTAGGAATTCATTTAAATCTGTAGGGATTTTAGCTAAGGATTTCTCAGTAGAGGAAATCATGAATCGATTGATTTGTGAAGTTAATCTTAAAGATGCAGTGTCGAATTCGGATTTTATTATTGAAGCTGTGCCTGAGAATTTAGAATTGAAACAAAAGGTTTTCAGGCAACTATCTGAGTATTCTCCATCTCATGCAATATTAGCTTCAAACACATCAACAATGAGTCCAACCAAACTCGGATTATATACGGATCGACCTGAAAATATTATTGGAATGCATTTTCATGGCGCTCTCCCGATTCGTGGTCGATTAATTGAGATTACTGGAGGAAATAGTACGACTGATAAAATATTAACCCTTGGATGTCAAATAGCTGAAAAGTTTCCCAGTATTGCTGGTGAGAGATTTATACTTCGTCTAGAAAAGGAGACACCAGGATTTGTTGCTAATAGGCTAACTCTTGCTCGTGCTATCCATTTAAACTGGATTTTGGATAATGCAGTTAAGCAAGGAATTTCAATAGAACAATTAATAGCAGGTGGTTTACGCTTGATAGGGTTAGATATTGTGGGACTAGACACAATCTATAATACATGGAAATATTTAGAAGAAAATTTATCTACCGATTTTGCTCCAGGAAAAGTTATAACCGATTTAGTTAGGAAAGGAGATCTGGGAAACAAAACAGGAAAGGGGTTTTTTGAATGGAATGGAAATATACCAATTATTAAAAATGTACCAGTGGATGATAAGACGAAAGAATTTCTAACAGTAAACAGAGATAAAAATCTTGCTATGGCAATCAGAATGAATGAAGGTTGTCGTTTAATAGAGGAAGGGGTAATTAAGGGATATAAAATTATTGATAAAGTAGATAATATTGAAACCCGCAGACAAATAACATTTGTTCTAGGAATGGAGAAATATAAAGAATGGTCTAATATTTTGGAATATTTTGCTCAAAAACTAGAAAGACCATATCTGAAACCTTGTGATATGATGAAATCTGGCAAGTTTAAAGATTTTGCTTGATATTATATGAAATATAATGTTGATTTGCCCCAATTCTTGAAATAATATAAAATAAAGAAAAAAAGTTATAAGTTTACATACTTTTCTGCCAGCTCTCTATAATGTGGAGGACAACCCGCAACATGCGTAGAATCTGGATATAATCGAGATACTTTTTTCGTACAATTTCCGCAAAATAGAAGTACACCATGGTCTTCAGGAATATCTTTTTCCTCG
>Ga0209976_10000382_pt1 | contig 30801 bp, 26 predicted proteins | sample SumtaG_FD_182806 | JGI IMG/M metagenome (GOLD analysis project Ga0209976, IMG submission 182806) | Deep subsurface microbial communities from Indian Ocean to uncover new lineages of life (NeLLi) - Sumatra_00157 metaG (SPAdes) (version 2) | ecosystem: Environmental > Aquatic > Marine > Oceanic >...
AAAATCGGCAATTCTCTTGGCCTCAAAACTGCAGTTTTGAGGCCAAGAGAATTGCCGATTTTACGGAGTTCCGCATCAATTTGCAAGGCCAGTTCTCGAGTCGGCAAGAGTACCAATCCTAAACCCTTAGTGCTTGCCAAGCGTTGAATCATCGGAATACCGAAGGCAAGAGTTTTACCCGTACCTGTTTGGGCGATACCCACTATGTCCTTTCCCTGAATGGCGATGGGGATTGATTGGTGCTGAATGGGAGTCGGCGTCACATATCGGATCTTTTTTAAAACCTCAAGAATCCCCGGTGCGATTCCTAGACCATAAAAATTTAAATTCTGCTGTTGTTTTATATTACCCATATAATTTTGACGTCCTATATTCTACATTCTACCAAAAAACCGCCCGAGAAGACGGCTTTTTATCCATTTAATTTTTCTTCTTTTTTACTACTTTCTTCGCTGATTTTTTATCCTTAACTGTCGGTGTCTTTTTTATTGCTTTCTTCTCTATGATTTTAGTATTTGCCATAGCCTCTACCGCCCTAATAAGTTGATCCATTTTTCCATTCAATATTACTAACTGTTTATTTAACTCATCATTATTTCCTTTGCTTCCAAAATCAGTTTTTTGACCACTAAATTTGTTTTTAGAAAATCTATCACCCCTCCCACCAGTTTTTCTTTTACCTTCAAAACAACTACTGCAATATACCGGCTTATCGCCAGTTGGACGAAAGGGTAATTCGCAAGGATTTCCGCACTGATCACAAACTGCCTGATGCATAACACGATCTCTATTATCTGATCTGAAACTTGACCTGCCTCCGTCTCTCCTTCCAAAACCGCCTCCACGACTACCATTAAAACGCCTTCCATCTCCTCGTTTAAAATTTCCCATATGTTTATTATTAGTTATTATAGTATAAATTATACATTATTTTTAGAAAAAATCAACTGGGAAATAAGATAAAAAAGGTCCTCTGGTCCGGTTTTTTTTACTTTATACATTTCCTTATATTTAAAACAAATCTAAGATTTCCGTTATCGGTCTAAAACTGTTTCCGATAAACACTAAGTCGAATTTTTCCATAAGCTCATTCAATTTATTATTATCACTTCCATGCTTCGGGTCATGAATTGCAATTCTGATAACATTATCCTTCCCCTCCGCCATTGGAACATCATCAAGACTGTCTCCTATTAAAATTGTTTTTGGTCTTCCTGTTTTTATTTTTTTAATTTCCCTGTGGCTTTTCTCTTTTTTATTCAAAGAATGTATTAAGGTATCTTTTTTCCAATCGACTATCTTTCCGTTAGAAATAGATAATTCTGTAGAAAGCACCATTGTCGGATAAATCTTCTCTCTTTGACACCATGATTCTATTACATTTTTAATACTAGCTGAGATAATTATCGTAGGAATGTTTTTCCCCTGGCAAACGTTAAAAAATTCTCTTACAAAAGGTCTTGTTTGTAATAAACGAGATGCCTCTTCAATTCTTGACGCTTTCAATCCTTTAAATAAATCGAGATTCCATCCCCACCATTCGATAGCCTGAGACACAGAAAGTTTTTGTTTAAGTTCAAAAGCTCTATATTTTTTATACTTTTCAATAGATTCCAATTGTTTTTTTCTTGGTACGAATTTTTCCATTGCATCCCAAACGGTTATATTTTGTCCTTTCTTATTCTTTCCTCTGACTAATGTTTTGTCAAAATCTAAAACAATATGTATTTTCCCTCTTCCTTGTCTTTGAAAAGATGTAATTTTTTTAATAACATCTTTTTTATTTTTAGATAAAAATTTATTAAAATTTAAAGATTTGTTTTTCATGCAAAATGTAGTTAGCTGCTAGTTGTGGACGATGTTAGAACCTGTTTAATTTCATTTTTTTTCATTGGCAACAGATAATGTAGGGTAAACCAATCAATAAACTAAATCTGCCTGTTTTTTGAAATCAAGGTTTTTAGTTTTTCCAAACTTTCCAAATTATGGATAGAAATGGGCAATATTTGTTTTTTCAGTTTTTTCAGAGCCTTAAGGATTAACTTAATTTCTTTCTCTGATTTTAAATCTGTTTTGGTAAGAAGAATAATTTCCGGTATCTTTAATAATTCTGGATTATAATTCTTTAGCTCGTTCCTGATTTGTTGATAGTTTTTTTCAGGCTCTTTAAGTTCACAAGAAAGACAATGAAATAAGAGTGAAACTTTTTCAATATGTTTTAAAAATTTGATCCCTAAACCTTTTCCTTTAGAAGCCCCTTCTATCAATCCTGGGATATCAGCAATAATTTTACCCTCTAATTCTCCTAAGTTAGGCTCAAGGGTAGTAAAGGGGTAATCGCCGATTTTTGGATTAGCGTTTGTTATTTCTTTAAGTAAACTGCTTTTACCAGCATTAGGGAAACCAATAAGCCCATAATCAGCAATAAGCTTAAGGTTAATATATAAATCTCTTTCCTGGCCCTTAAAACCCTTTTGGGCATACCTTGGCGTAACATTTATAGAAGAACGATATTCCGAGTTGCCTTTACCGCCCCATCCTCCTCGACACAAGAGAAAACGATGGTCTTTGTCAGTCACCTCAAAAACTTCTTTAGAATTTTTATCAGTAATAATAGCCCCAATAGGAACTTTAATTTCTAAATCCTCGGCAAACTTACCATTTTTTCTCTTTGGCATTCCATGCTGACCGTTTTCTGCTTCGATTTTAGAGCCTTTAAAAAACTTAGAAAGATCGTAGATATTTGAAGTAGGGATAATAAAAATACTGCCGCCCTTCCCTCCATTACCTCCATCTGGACCTTTTCTTCCTTTATAAAAAGAAACTTTTCCATTACCACCATCCCCAGCTTTAAGCTTAATGTTTATTTCTGTAACTAACATAGGTTTTCTTTATTATATCAGGCAGGTTGAATTTAACGAAGACCCCATTAGAGCTAAACCCGGCACTGTGTTTCGGACGCGATCAGCATTAAAAAAATACTCTTCCATAATTTTTATTATACCGAAAAAAAACACTAGCTCCCTACCCTAACGGTCTTATATTAATTAATAAATGTCGTACAATATTAATTAAACATAATAACTAATTTTAACAAAAAGTTTTAAATAATTAAAAAAAATCCCAAAAAAAAGAAAAAGTTTTTTGGGGTTTACCAAAGAACTTGTTTGATTTAAATAAGATGGGAGAAGGAATTGAGCCTTTTAGAGTGTTTGTGAGTCAAAGACTATAATTCTAAATGCGCGCGGGTGGAAACGCCAACAAAGCCAGTACCGAATGTTAGGCCTAATGGTTGTAAAATTTCAGAAGCATATTTTTCTTGGTATTCTATTACTGCTGTTTTTGTTATTTGCCCAAAATAGCCGGTTGCATTAATATCGGGCCTATTCCAAACACCCTCACCAATTAAAACCTCTTGCAAGGCAGTTACGTCATCACCTCTCATGCCTAAATATAAATTCCTGTCAAAAGAAAATTCTGGCTCTTGATATGGAATATCCAAAGATAAATTTTGAAAATAATCTTGAGTTTCCGTATCAAGCATGCCGCTGCCTTCTTGCTCTTCAAAAGACCAAAAATCGCTTAAATGTTCCTGCTGAAATTCCTTGAGAGCAGTTTGAGTAATTGACCCAAAATAACCAGTTGCTTCTACGTCTGACTCCCATACACCTTCGTTTATTAAAACTTTTTGCAAAGCCTGAACTGCCTCTCCCCTGTCGCCAACGGTTAAACCATTATCAAATAAATAAGACGGAAAAAGCATTAAGTCTTTATTTAAATCACTAAGTTTTTTATGAATAGATGCTTTTTGGACATAAACACTGCTTTGAAACAAATCAGACACATCTAAAGAAATGCTTTCCAATTCAAGCAAGGTTAGACTCACCGCTTCTCTGTGGCCATAATTATAAAACCATCCATCTTTGTAATAATCATGAGGGATATCATTAAACTCCACCTGTTTATCAGTGATTAAAAATAAATCAATTTGAGTGCTACTTTCACTAATTTCAGAAATGCCGCTTATTAAAATTGGAAAATAGAGAAAATCGCTTTCAAAGCGATAAACCAATGGTTCAATACTCACCTCTTTCTGGTCCGCGTTAATAACATCAAAAACAAAATAATTGACTTCCTTTTTTAAATAATTATCTATCCCTTGTTTAAATCCGGCTGAGATTTGTTTTTGCTCAAATCCTTTTCCAAAAGCAAAATCTTGAACCCAATCTAAAAAATCATTTAAATCATTAACCTTAACTGTTGTTACGCTGTGAGCGCCAATCTGCTCTTGAAAAACAATTTCTATACCTGGCTCTGCTGTTGTCTCGCCTTCGCCCTCTAACGCCATGGGATAACCATCAACCGCTCCCCTTTTCTCGTTCATAATTGACACCAACGTTTCAAATGATTCAAAACTGCCTTCACTAATTTTTGGTTCAGATGGCAGAGGTATAACTCGCAGGGCTGTAATGTTACCAGCGCTTTCTACATCAATAGAAAGAATCATTACTTCTTCACTACCATTCCACCCTACAATCGCATTCTGCGCTGACTGGTTTAATTCAATCATTGGCGGCCATATCATCATGCCGCCATCACCAAAAGCTATTACTAAAGGAAAGAAAAGCAAGAAACTAATTATAAAAAAATAGAAATGATTTTTTTTCATATTTTTATATTTTAAATTTACAATTAAATTATTGTTTTATAATGGGAATAATTCTGGCACTTCTTCTTTCCAACCGGGAAGGATTGTGCCAAAGTCGCGAGTTTCCCATCTTCCTTCAACTTTTTCCATCACCACCGAGACAGAATCAGTTTCAATAGTTATAGGAATGGCTTCCAATAAAGCCCAATTGTCAATTTGTCTAATAATCCTCAGATCAACCTCCATACCTTCAGCGCTATATTTTTTAATATAGGCCCTGGCTGCTTCAAACATCTGCTCCATTTCTAATGAAAGCTCGGTAGTTACCTTTATTCTAAGACCGATGCCATCGCCTCCGGTGTAATGATAAAAAGTGACAGTATTGGAGCCGGCTTTGAAGAACGAAGTTGCATCAATCCAAAGATTACTTCCACCAGCTTCAGTAACTTCTTTATCCAAAGTGGCATCATAAATTAGGCCACCTGTCTCAGAAGACCAACTTTTAAATTCCCAAATAAGCTTGTCATTTACTTTCAAATAGCCATTCCAACCCATGTATTTTTTAATAATACTGGGCTTATCTTTACTATAATGAGCTACCTCTACCTTTTTAAAATTAGTGGGTAAAGAAACTTGCCATGTGTGGGGAGCGTCATGAGAGGTCACCACTCCCAGATCTTCTATTTCGCTTAATTGTTTCACTTCTGGCTGAGTGTCTTCTGCTTGTTTATCTTCTGACAGAGTTTCTTCTGGTTGAGTTTCTTCTGTTTGTTTATCTTCTGGCTGAGTTTCTTCTGACAGAGTTTCTTCTGGCGGAACTCCCTGTTCGGCTATAACTTTATATACAAAATAAATTCCTACACTAATAATAATTAAAATTATCACGGCTAAAATAGCTTTTGGCCATTTTTTAAAGCGCCAGAGAAAAACCACTGCCAAAATCAAAACAATAATGACAGCAGCGATTATCCCAAACTTTAAAAAAGGAACTTCTTCTATTTCTTCTATTTCTTCTATTTCTTCACTTTCTAATTCTCCTAAATCTTTAGCTTCTGCGCTGGTGATAATCTCTATTGATTGTTCTCCTTCTACTTCCTTGCCAAAAATTTCAGCTGTCCATTCTCCTACCTCCGGCTCATTAATGACCGCATACACACCTAAACCATCATCGTAGAGCTGCCCGGGAAATCTTAAACCCGAAGGGCTAATTAAAGCTAATTCAATAATTGTTCCTGGCCATCTAATTCCGTAAACGAAACTCTTGCCAGCACTTATAAGTTTCTGGGTCATCTTTTTCCCTTCTTCTATGGTGGTATCAATTGTCTCCCCGACATCTTTTATCATTTCTACGCCAGCATCAGCTACGGCTTTAGCTCCATCCGTCAAATAATTAACAGCACCACTAGCTGTCACCAAAACCTGATCAGCCATGCCCAAAAGCGGAGTGGAAATATTTTTATCAACCCATGTAAAATCTACCTTGTAATTGGTTAGGGGTATTCTTATCTTGACTACCGAACCACCAAGACATTTGTCATACCATCTGTCATATGTATTAAAGAAAACGCTGTAAAGCTTAGCTCCCTTGTAGGTGCCGTAAAGGCTTTCAGCGAGTTTACTTGGCAATTCCAAGACTTCTGTTGCAAAAGCGACAGCACTTTTTAAACTTTCATTTAATTTCCCAAGAGAGTCAACCGCATCACCCAAATTTGTTTCTCTGCCAGCTAAACTGGCTCCTTTATCCACAGCTATAGCCATAGCTCCTAACTGGAATAAAATTTTATCCATTGCGCCTGTTCCCTCTTTAATTTTCTCATTAAGCTCTGCAACCTTAGTAAAAACATTGTTCCCTTTAATATATTGCTTTTCTTCTTCTATTTCTTTTTTAATGTCTTCGATGGCGGTTTGATATTCATTGTAGGGAATATCGGAATTAGGAATTTTGCTGATGTGTTCGGTGTGATGCCAGGCCGAAACCTGATAATAAACCAATTGGTTGGAAATAGCATATTTAAAGTTCTCGTTAAACATCTTTACGTAAGCATCGATATAAAGTTGTTTAACTTGGTTTTCAATATTTTCTAAATATTTAGTAGCGTTGCCCTGAGCATGATTATAAGCTTGATTAATAGCTCCAACAATTTCGGCTGTATTTTCGAATCCCAATTCTTCTAAGACTTCTTCTGGTTTTTGAACTTCTTCATAATCACTTTTAATTTTCTCAGCTAGGTTTTTCTCTTCTTCAGTAAGTTCACCGAAGAATTTATCAATTTGAGTACTCATTATTAGCTCCAACTTGTGAAATAAATAAACTCTAAAGCTTTGCCAGCTTGATTCAGCCAGCATTTGAGCCATTTCAGCTTCTCCATTATAAGTGGCCAAGGCCAGCTTTTCAGCAGCAATAGTATTCTTTAAAAGAGCATCAGCTTTGTCAGTTTTTTCTTGTTCTATTAAATCTTCTACCAGACCCTGAATAGCAATATGCATGTCATAGGGACTAACCTGTAATTTATTTACCTCTTCTACGTCAATTTTATTATTGAGGTGATAGATTTCTGCAATGAGCCCTTGATATTCATTAATCAAACTTTGAGTCTGTTCAGGAATTTCTTTTTCATACTGACAGAAATTAGTAACACATTCTCCTTCTGGACAATCAGTATTGAAACAGCAATCTGGCCCCTTACCAAAATTTTCTACTACCGTAGGTCCAGCATTTTCTTCTTTACCATCACAGCAAATATAAGAATATTCATAACCGCTCCCTTTTTTATATACACCGCTATCGTAATTCATCACACATCCTTTCGTGTTTCTACTTTTGGGTATTAAATCACCCGATTCTAAAAAGCCAAGGCAGCATCCGCCCGCAGTACAGGCACAGTCCTTTTTGCAGTTAGAACAGTTTTCCCCACTGTCGCAAGAACCGTCACCGCAGACGGGTCCACAAACTCCGCAATCCGAAGAACAATTTGAACAGGTTTCACCACTATCACAGTGTCCATCTCCGCAGTGAGTTGATTTGGAGCGGCATTTTCCGTTGACGCAATAACCGCCCTGACATTGAGAAGCACTGGTGCAAGAAACTCCATTGCATTTTCCGCAATCCGAAGAACAATTTGAACAGGTTTCACCACTATCACAGTGTCCATCTCCGCAATAACTTCCACTGCCGCCCGTTGAAACAGTTAAAGTGAAATTTGTAGAAGTTATACCGCCATAAATAGTAATTGTGTAATAACCAGAAGATAAGGTATCAGTAATATCTGTTTTACTGAAATACAAAGAATTTGTAACGCCCGGCCAATCTTCTCCGCTTCCTCCCTCATAAGCATAAAGAGCGAACTTCGGATATCCTCCAGTACCATAAGTTAAAGTTATGGTTACTTCTTGGCTTGAAGGCAAATAAAAATAGTAGGAACGGCCACCTTCTGGACTTCCCGAACAATAATAACTTTTACTCTGCCCGGCAGAAAATGACCCCATATAATAACCGTTGGAATAACTTAAATTGCCACAGTTAGTCTCTGCTGCTTGAATAGAACCAGCCCAAAAGTATACCGAAATTACGGTTATAAAAAATAGAGAAAGAGCTAATATTTTTTTCATATTTTATTTTATCAAAAAGTAGTCTTTATTACTAGGCAGAGTTTTAGAATATACCTTGTTCGACATTCACTTTTAGAATAATCCCTTTTTGTTATATGTATCAACATTAAAGTCCACAAGACATATTAAGAATCGCAGAATATTTATTCTTTTAAATGTTTTTTTTGAAAAAAATTTACAATTTTGATTTTTTGTCTTACAATATAGAGACTTATTTTAATTTAAGATAATTTATCATGATTAAAGTATTTAAAAGATTTTATTGGTTTTTATTTCGATACAAAAAGGCTTTCACAGCCTTTGCTTTTGCATTAGTAATATCAGTCATACTATCAAACCTTACCCCCTATATCTACAAACTTTTGGTTGATGCTATTCCTTCAAAAAATTATCAATTGCTTTTGAAAATCATTCTTTTGTTTATCGGCATTAAAATTGCTGCTAATCTTTTTAATGCTTTGACTTTTTACTTGGGAGACAAAGCGCTTTTTTCAGCTGCAAGAGATGCTAGGATTTTAATCTTCAAACGGATTCAGGATTTAGACTTTGCTTTTCATGTCAACAAAAGCACAGGTTCCTTAATAAGCGTTTTTAAGAGGGGTGATAATGCTTTCTTTTCTCTTTTTCATGATTTAAATATTCATATATACCAAATCATAATTAGTTTGTTTGTTGTTTTATTTTTTTTCATTAAAATTGCACCCTCTATTGCATTTTTAATGCTGTTTATTTTTTTAGGCAATACCTTTGTTAGCTGGCGCTTGATTAGATTCAATATAAAGAAGAGGAGGGCCTTCAATAAAGCTGAAGATAAAATCTCAGGCATTATCACTGACAGTCTGATAAATTATGAAACAGTTAAATTTTTTGCTCAAGAGGAGAGAGAAAAAAACCGTTTGAAAGAAGAATTCAAAGATTGGTTGATTAGGCTTTGGGGATATGCTAACAGTTTTCGGTTAATGGATATTACGATTGGCACGCTCTCCAACTTAGGGATATTGGCAATCCTCTGGATTGTTATTAGAAAATTAGTAATAGGCGAAATAGGCGCTGGTGATTTAATATTGGTGGTTAGTTTTACTACAAACTTTTACCACAGCTTCTTTGATTTTCTATATCGACTAAGAGACATTGCCAAAGATTATGTTGATATTCAGCGCTATTTTTCTATTCTTGATAACGAGATTTTAATTAAAGATCCAGAAAAGCCAGTCAAAGTAAAAAACATCAAGGGAGAAATCCAATTTGAAGGAGTAAGTTTCAGCTATCCAGACAATAAAGAGGATATTTTAAAAGATGTCAATCTTTACATTAAATCGGCTGAATCAGTCGCTTTCGTTGGTCGTTCGGGGGTGGGAAAAACAACCATTGTCAGACTTTTATTGCGGTTTTATGACGTTGCTGATGGGAAAATATCAATTGATGGGATTGACATCCGTAATTTTACCAAGAGTCAACTCCGTTCTTTTATGGCTGTTGTCCCTCAAGAACCTCTGCTTTTTAACAACACAATTGGTTTTAATATTGCTTATGGTAGCCCCAAAGCTAAAAAGAAGGATATTGTAAGGGCCGCTAAAATGGCCAATCTCCACGATTTTATTAGGAGATTGTCTTTCAAATATAAAACCCAGGTGGGTGAACGAGGAATTAAGCTTTCCGGAGGGCAAAAACAGCGTTTGGCTATTGCCCGGGCGATTCTAACCGACCCAAAAATTATTATTTTTGATGAAGCTACCAGCAATTTGGATTCTGAGTCTGAAACTTTAATTCAAGATGCTTTATGGAAGATTACCAAGAACAGAACGGTCCTAATTATTGCCCATCGCTTCTCAACGGTCAGAAAAGCTAATAAAATAGTTGTGCTAGATAAGGGACAAGTTGCTGAAATAGGATCACATGATGATTTAATAAAAAAGAAAGGCCTTTATTCCTATTTATGGCATCTGCAATCCAAAGGACGAGATGGACAAGGAATAGACTTACTGAAATAAATCCTATCTTAAAAAACCGTTAGTTCTCTACTCTAACGGTTTTCTATTATCTGTTAAATATCGTACAATACTAATAATTTTTGATACTGCCTAAAATCTTTTTCCCAAAAGCTTCTGCGTTTTTTAGATCTTTTTCATTCGGTCTGCCTCTATTAAAAATTCTAGGTCCAAAGTTTGCAACAAGCCTACTTAATCCTATACAAGAAAAGCCATCAATAAAAGAAATTCCCTTAGCTTCAAAATTTTCTTTTATAATTCTAAAGGTTCTTTTATCCCCGAAAGCATGCATAGTACAAAAAGCTGCCCCTTTTTTAGAAGACAAATCAGGTAGTTCTTTTAAAAATCTTCTTACGATTTTTGCCGGAGCAGCACTGTGAACAGGTGTTCCTAAACATATTAGATCATAGTTGGAAACGTCATCTGTTTTTATCTCTTCAATTCTTTTTAAATCCGCTCCCAAACTCACAGCGATTGCTTTAGCAATCTTCTCAGTATTGCCAGTTTCAGAATAATAAATAACGATAGATTTCATATCTTTACTCTATCAAAAAATCGCCTCGTAGGCGATTTTATTTCCAATGTTTTGTATGTATTTTCTAAACAGAATTTGTAAGTCATTAAAGTCTTTCAACGTCTCTTCATCAAGGATAGCTTCTTCTAGATTATTCTCTTCACACTTCTTTAAAAGCGGTGTTACCTTATCAGACCAGAAATCAATCAGTTAGTTTAAGTCTTCATTTGCAGCCTTTCTCTCCTTTTCTTTTATGGTTTCATCTTCTTCTTGTATGGTTTTTTTCATGCCACACACCCCCTCTTCTTTTTTTTGCTAATTTTATCTCTAATTCAATAATATTATTATAATTGTAATATCTTGGTCAATATTAAAACGAGATATAAAAAAACTGTTTAAGTAAAAAAAACAGCCTTTGAAATGAGAGTAAGGAGAGAGATGAGATAAGTGCGATTGTTTTTGTGTGACCTCTTAGTGTGCTTTAAGTTGGGTTTGGAGCATCAAGCTTCAAATAATTATTAAGCATTATGAGGTAAATCTTTACACTTTCATCTACTCTCCTTTTCCTTGTAATGTGCTACATTATAAATATAGCATATTATCTTAAATTTGTCAAGGTTAAATTTCAAAAAACAAAAACCCCGCAATTTCTTACGGAGTTTTTTGCTTTTTTTACTTATCGCCTGTCAAATCTTTTAGGTCTTCGTTTAGAATGACATTCTCTACAGTAGAGAGGTCTGTCTTCTGAAGGTTCAAAAGGAAGTTCAGTGATTGCTGTTCCGCAATCAGCGCATTTCCAATTTCCCTGGTACATCTTTCGAGGACCAAAATCTCTTCCTGGGCGATCTCTAAATCCATTAAACATATTTTGAGATCATATAAGTCTATGTTTTAGTTTATAAAACTATAACTTATTTGAGTGTTTTAATCTAATTAAAAAAGCGACCTTTAGATTACGAAGCCGCCTTATTATATTATCGTTACGACTCAAATATTTCGACTTATAACCTGGCTGAATTATATCATATTTATTACTATTGTCAATAGCATTAGTAAATATAGACAATCATATTTGATACTATGGTATTATACCAGACATGATAGTTTTTAATTCAAGCTTCATTGTTGGTTCTTGTTTAGTTCTGTCTCTAATTCCTTAAGTTTCTTCTTTAATTCAATCATTTTAAGTTCTCTCCCTACCGCTATTTTCTGGAATTTTTCAAGCTCCCTATTTTTATTCTTTAATTCTTCCTCTGCTTTCTTACGTTCGGTAATGTCACGGGCAATTCCTATCATACCGATAGGGAATCCTCTTTTTTTAAGAATGGCTCCCTTTATTTCGACTGGCACTAAAGTGCCTTGCTTACTCTTTAATGCTGTTTCAAACTTATAGGCACCACCTTCACCTGTTACTATATTCTTAAATACTTTAAGCAGACGAACTATCTCTAGTTTGTTAGGAAGAAGAGTTATAAAGTGTTTACCAATCAACTCTTCTCTTTTATAGCCACAGATTTCTTCTGCTTTTCTATTGCCTGAAGTGAATGTTCCTTTTAAATCTAAAGTATAAATGCCGTCTTCTGCTCCATCAAAGAGTCTCTCATAGCGCTCTTCTGAGATTTGCAATTCTTGCTCTACGCTTTTAAGTCGGATGATTTCTGTTTCCAACTGCTTTATTTTTTCATTTAATTGTTGTATTTCCCTATTTTTTTCATCCATATTTTTTATTTTTTTATCTTATACCCTATTGTCTTTTCATTCTACCAAAAAACCTTCAAAAACAAAACAAAATCGAGGGTAAAGCTCTCGGGTCATACTAATTAGCTATTGGCTAAATTTATGGGATTTCCTGAATTCTAACAATACTGGTTTTCCCTCCTGTTCCCCAATCCTCAGCATAAATAACAATAACTTTTTCTCCCTTTTTCACATATCCGCTATTTTTTATATAATATAAGATTTTCTTTATATCAGACACATTTCTTTTCTTATATAAATCACCAGCCTTTTTAAAAAATAAAGGAACAACTCCATAAAGTAGACAAAGCTGGTCTTTCACCTTTTTATTGTCTGTAAGGGCTAAGATAGGCAGATTGGGCCGAAGACGGGAAAGCAATTGGGGCGTCATACCACTTTTGGATATTGTTACAAAAGCTTTAACTTTTTCTTTCTGGCAAAAAGGACTCATCCAGAGCTCATAAGCTGAGTAACAGATAGAAGCAGTCTGGTGAGTGAGCTCAAAGTCAAAACCTGTGACTGGCGGTCTTTTTTCTTCCCAAAAACAGCAGATATTTTTTGCAACTAAGACTGTTTTTAAAGGATATTTACCAAGGGTGGTTTCCCTGGCAAACATAACAGCGTCTGTATAATCTAAAACAGCATTGGCAATATCTGAAACTTCTGCCCGAGTAGGAAAAGGATTATCACACATTGATTCTAACATCTGAGTAGCTACAATAACCGGTTTTCCCCGTTCAGCACATCGTTTAATAATCTTTTTCTGATAATAGGGCACCTCTTCTAAAGGGATCTCTATGCCCAAATCACCCCTGGCTATTATAACACCATTGCAAGAATCAAGGATTTCTTCAAAATTATCCAGAGCCTGACGATTTTCTATTTTGGCTAAAATTTTAGTTGAAAAAGAAAGTTTTTTAATCTGTTTCTTTAAGACATCAATGTCTTTTTTATTGCGTACAAAAGAAACAGCTAAGTAATCAATCTCATGTTTGGCAGCTAGAGATAAATCTTTTATGTCTTTAGCTAAAAGAAATGGAGAAGAAATTTTCGTATCCGGGACATTAATTCCTTTATGGCTTTGGATAACACCTCCCCTTATTACTTTAGCTGAAATATAATCCTTTTTCCTATTTAAAACTTCTAGTTCAAGCCTGGCTTCGTCTAAGAAAAATCTTTTACCTTTTATTAATCTCTTCTGGAAAAAAGATTCTGAAACTGGTATGGCTTCTGGAAAAGAGGATAAAAGATTTTTTTTAGTAAAAATAACTTTATTTCCTCTTTTAATTCTTATCCCATCTTTTGGTAATTCTCCAACTCTCATTTCAGGTCCTTGCAAGTCAAAGAGAATAGCCACTGGTTTCCCGGCTATCCTAGAAGCTTTCTCAACATTTTTAATGCAAGAACTATGCCAATGATGATTGCCATGTTTTAAATTAAAACGAAAAATACTCACCCCTGCTTTAATAAGAGAAACAAGAGTAGATACTTTTTCAATAGCTGGTCCAACTGTAACAGCGATTTTAGTTAAGGCCATATACCTTTTCATTCTACCAAAAAATCGCCTCCGCCAGAAGATAAAAGGGCGATTTTATAATAGAAACCATCAATCTTCTAAATTCAAATATTTCAATAAATTTTTAATTAACCTACTAGTACCTATTTTATATCTATAAGGTTTTTTATTAATAATATCTTCGCTTGCTTGTTTTATTCCTTTCTCGTTAGCTTTAATATCCCCTTCTTCATAATTACCCAGACCTATCCTATCTAACAGTTCTTTTGAAGTCATTAAAAGACTGGTTAATTTTTTAGCAACGCTTAAGGGCAGTAACTGGGCTAATTTTCTTAAAATAAAATAGGAAACAATTTTATGTTCTATCTTATCTTTATTTGAATTATCATTTTTTGATTTGACCATTTTCCATAATAATTATTTTTTCACTTCCACAGTTCTTTGAACCGTTCCCAGATGCTTTTGCCGAGTTCCGGTAATTCTTCTTTTAATTCTTCTTTTTCTTCTTCAAATTCATGTTCAATTTGAACTTTTCTTTTTTCATATTCTCCTTTCAAGCGAGGTATCACTTCATATTGGAAGAAGTTTTTTATCTTCAACCAAATATTAGCATAAGACCAGTCATACATTTTCTGCCATATAGGAAAAACTTTTTCTTTCAACAGTTTTTCAATTATGCCAGGCAGGTCTCTTCTGCCGGTTTCCAGGGCTTGCTCCCCCATTTCTTTTGCCTCCTCAAAGGTTTCTGGCTGTTTCAATTGGGCAGAAGCTAAATTAGATAATAGAAAACTAAAAATTAAAAAGATTATTAAAATTTTTGTTGTTTTTATCATGTTAATTCTACAGCTTCTTTAATTCTTTTTAATGTTTTTTCTTTTCCCAAAATTTCAGCTACTTCAAATGGGCTGGCTGATTCTTTTTTCCCCGTTAAAGCCACTCTTAAGGGCCACAGAAGGTATCCCCTATCTCCCGCCTTCGCCCCTAAAGCTTCGGCGGGCAAGTGTATCTTTTCCATCTTTTTTCCAAATCTTGCAGCTTCCTCCAATAAAATTTCAGATAGATTATTTTCATCAAACTCTCCCTCTTTTATTTTATACAATATTTTATTTGATATGTTAAGAGAAGTTTTAACATCTTTATCTGACATTTTTTTCCATTTTAACAAATCTTTATCATATTCTACCTTGTCTTTAAAGAAGAAATCAGTTAATTCAGCTATTTCAGAGAGTTTTTTCAATCTTCCCTGGTAAACTGTCACAATTTGTTGAATTTTGGCTAAACCTATTTCTTTTCCCGTTTCAGCCAGCTTATACTTTGGAATAATTTCTTCAGACGAAGTAATTAAATCCCCTTCAATAAGATAAGGAAGGCAGATCCCTGTTAATTTTTCAATTGACTTCTGGCGGATATAGAATCCATTTAAAAAATCCAGTCTTTTAATGTTAAATACGGCTCCTGATTTTTGAACCCTTTCAAGAGAAAACTCTTTCACTAAAGAATTTATTGAATAAATTTCCCTTTCAGTTCCAGGATTCCATCCCAAAAGAGCCATAAAATTAACAATGGCTTCTGGTAAATATCCTTGTTTTTTGTAATCTGAAACAGAAACTGCTCCGTGTCTTTTTGAAAGCTTGCTCCTGTCAGGACCTAAAATTAAAGGCAAATGAGCATATTTTGGTTGAGGCAAACCCAATGCTTCCTGGATTAAAATTTGTTTTGGAGTATTTGAAATATGGTCTTCCCCCCTAACTACATGGGAAATTTCCATTTCATAATCATCAACAACACAAGCAAAGTTATATAAAGGACTAAAAAAATCTTTGGCAATAACCATATCCCCCGTTAAAGAAGCATCAAACTCTATTTTTCCTCTTATTAAATCTTCAAACTCAACTTTTTTGGGAGGTATTCTAAATCTTATTACAAACGGCTTTTTTTCTGCCAAGTTTTGTTCAATCAATTCTTCTGGCAAATGAGCGCATTTGCCGGTATAACGAGGCGGCTCCCCTATTGATAATTGATACTCTTTGTGGTTTTTTAATTCTTCTGGAGGACAAAAGCAATAATAAGCCTTATCCTCTTTTAGTAATTTTTTTAAGTATTTTTCATAGATTTTTTTTCTTTCAGACTGGCGATAAGGTCCGTAGTTACCGCCAACTACAGGCCCTTCATCAGGTTCAATCCATAACCACTTTAAAGATTCAATTATATTCTCTTCAAATTCTTTTTTTGAGCGTTCTTTGTCCGTGTCTTCAATTCTTACAATAAAAACCCCCTTATTCTTTCTGGCAAAAAGATAGTTAAAAAGGGCAGCTCTGGCTGTTCCAATATGTAAAAGGCCGGTTGGAGAGGGAGCTAACCTTACCCTTATTTTACCTTCTTTTTTGAATTTAAATTCTTCTGGAATCATGGTTTAGTACAAATTTAAATAAGTCAGTAAATAGGCCGCAATGATTTTTGCCGCCAAGGGCTTTGAAAATTCTTTGGCAGCTTTTTTCATTTTTTCTAATTCTTTAGGATTAGAGAAAAGGTATCTTAATTTTTCAAAGAAAAAATGAGGAGTAAAGTTTTCTTCTTCCAAAACCAAGGCAGCTCCTTGTATTGCATAGGTATATGCGTTTTTTAACTGATGCTTTTGGGCAGACTCAGGTAAAGGAACTAAGATAGATGGTTTTCCGAGGGCTGCTATTTCAAAAATACTTCCCGCTCCCGCCCGTGAGACCACGAAGTCACAAGCTGCATATGCTTTTTTCAATTCTTGTTCCTTTAAAAAACCAAAGGGATGATAATATTTTTCCAAATCTTTAGTTATCATTACTTTTGCCTCTTTTCTTACTTGTTCAAAATTCTTTTCTCCAGTCTGATGGATTAATTCAAATTCTTTTAATAAGTTAGGGAGAATATTTAAGATTTTATCATTAATTCTTTGAGCGCCCTGGGAACCGCCCAAGACAAAAACTACAGGTTTTTCCCCGGTTATCTTAAAGAATTCTTGAGCTGTTTCTTTTGAGTCTACTAAAAGCTCTCTTCTTATGGGATTTCCTACTAAAAGCATTCTTCTTTTTGAAGAGAGAGGGGTTTTGCGGAAAGAAGTAAAAAGTTCCACTGAAAGCCAGGTTAAAAAACTATTGGCAAGCCCTGGGGCGGCATCTGCTTCATGTAAAAATATGGGAACTCTCAGAATCCAACCTGTAATACAACTTGGAACTGAACCGAAACCTCCTTTTGAGAAAATTAAGTCAGGAGCTAAAAAGAAAATGTAGAAAAATGATTCTATGATTCCAGCTGGAGTTTTTATAAAAATATCATAGAGATTTTGGAAAAAACTTTTAAAACTAAAATACCTTCTTAGCTTCCCAGCAGATATCTCTTTTACTTTTATATCTTCCTGAGAAAGCAAGAGCTTACAGAATTCATCTTTAGGTCCAATGTAATAAAAATCCAATCTCTTTTTTGGAGAAAACTTTCTAATTTCTCTAACTATAGCGATTATAGGAAAAATATGTCCTCCGGTGCCACCACCGGTAAATAGTATTTTCATGATTTAAATTTCTTTGATATGTTAAGTAAAACTCCTATCCCAACTAATTCTGTAATTAAGGCTGAGCCACCGTAACTGATAAAAGGCAAAGGTATGCCAGTTAAAGGTAAAACTCCAATCATAGAGCCGATATTGACTAGAGCCTGGATTAAAATCCATGAAGTAATACCCAAGGCTGTTAATTTAGAAAAGATATTTTTACTTTCTTTCCCGATTTTGTAACCTCGCCACAAAAACAGCAAAAAGAGCAAAATTAAAATTAAAGAGCCCAAAAATCCTGTTTCTTCAGCTAGTATAGCAAAGATTGAATCTGATATTGGGTGTGGCAAAAGTCCAAACTTCTGTTTAGACATTCCGAGACCCAAACCAAATATTCTGCCTGACCCTACTGCAATTAAAGCCTGCTTTATTTGATAACCAGCTCCCAGGGGGTCTTTTTCAGGATTTAAAAAAACCAGAATTCTCTCTAGACGGTAGGGAGCTAACTGAATAAAGAGAAAAAACCCACATAAAACAATTATTCCTACCAAAACAATATGCCAGAAAGGAGTCTCTGCAAAAAAATACATCAAGGCAGCTGTGGCTAAAATTACTCCCAAGGTGCCAATATCTGATTGCAAAAGTAAAAGTACAGCTATTAAGCAAAGAATTAAGAGGAAACTAAGAAGATTCTCTCTTAAGCTTATTTTAGCACGATTCAAGGATGATTTTTTAGTCCTGCTTTCTAGCCAGCTGGCAAGATAAAGGATAAAAGTAAGCTTTAAAAGTTCAGAGGGCTGGAAGGATACAAATCCTAACGAAATCCATCTGCTGGCTGTTCCTGATTTTATTCCAATTTTAGGTATAAAGACAATTACCATCAATATCAAATTTACCAGGAGAAAGAGATGGGCTTTTTGTTTTAAAAATTGGAGACTAACCTTGGTTGAAAACAGAAAAGCTAATAAAATTCCAGGAAATAAAGCAAATAATAACTGATGTTTTAACAGATCATAGACATTATCTTCTTCTTGGATAAAGGAAGTTGAAGTGCTGGCTAAAATAACAATTCCAAAGGTTATTAAAAGAGCTGTAATGCCAATTAAAATGAAATCCAAGCTCTTAATTGCTTTTACCGTACCTTTTAACATATTTTTTAAAAAGATTACCCTTTTCTTTATAATCCTTAAAAAGACTAAAACTGGGAGAGGCTGTTGAGAGGAGACATATCTTGCCTTTTTGGGTAAGCTTGTAAGCCATTTTAACTCCATCTCTCATATTGCTTACCAAGATAGCTTTATGGCATTTATCCTGATCTTGGCGGAGGATTTCTCTCCAGATTCTTTCTCCGGTAGTAGGAAACAATATCAGATTTCTTATCTTACTTTGTAAAAGTCTTTTAGCCAGATTAGTAAAACTTATTCCCCTATCAAATCCCCCCAAGAATATGGTTTGGACATTATTTCCCAAAGTATCTAAAGCTGCAATAGTTGTTTCTGGAATAGTAGATAAAGCATCGTTGTAGAATTTAATTCCTTTGAAAGTACCAACGTATTCTAATCTATGAGGAAGGGGTTTGAATTTCTTGATAGCTTTTAGAATTTCTTTATCTTTTAAGCTAAATATTCTTCCTACTAGAATAACAGCTTTTAACTTTTGGAGATTAAAATCTCCTTTTAGAGCTGATTCTATTTTCTTTATCTTTACTGATTTTAGAGGAAGTTTTTTAGCTTTTGATTTTTTAGCAATTTTATTAACAATCCTGTTTTCAGAATTAAAAATCAAAAAATCTCTTTTAGTTTGATATTTAGTAATATTAGCTTTAGCTCTTACATATTCATTGAAATTTTTGTAATAATCCAAGTGTTCGGGATAAATGCTTAAAAGAACAGCAATTTGAGGGCTTTTACTGAGGCCTAATAATTGATGGGAAGAGAGCTCAAAAACATATATGTTATTCTTTTTAGCAGACAATAAAAAAGATAATGCTGGTTTTCCTATATTTCCAATCAAATTCACCTTTAAACCATTATCTTTTAAAACTTTATAAATTAAAGAAGAAGTAGTGCTCTTTCCCTTAGTTCCTGTAACTCCTATAATCTTTCCAGGACAATTTTCAAAGAAAATCTCAGTTTGGGAAGTAACTCTTTGTTTTTTTCTTAAAAAAGACTTTATTACTTTAGGAGGAATCCCTGGAGACTTTACTATAAGATCATAGTTTTTGAGAGTTTTTAGATAATCTTTTCCAAAATGTAGTTTAATCCTTTTGTCTTTTTTCAGTAAATTATTAATTTTTGGTTTTAGGTTTTTAATATCTTTTCTATCCCCTATTCCAATCACTTTTTTAGGAAAGATCCTCCTAAAAAAATTAAGACTACTCATCCCTTCTTTTTCAAAACCTAGGATTAATATGTTTTTGTTTTTTAAGTCTTCTAATTTCATTCTGTATTAAAAATAACATAAAAATTTAAAAAAAAATAGAGCAGTTTTACTGCTTAGAATAAGAAAGGTTTGGATTTTGAGATAAAATCAAATGGAAGGTGCTTACAACAGCACTTTTTTAAAATTTAGTAGTATTAAGCGATTTTTTTAGATATTTAATAAAGTTTTTTGGCAAGTTATGTTTCTTATTCCAGGAAGTTATAATTTGTCTTGATTCTTTTTCTAATTTGGGATATCTTGATAATCCTCTTATAAATCCTTTTCTAATTGTGCGGGGCAAAATTTTATTTTTAAAATATTTTAAAAGAATCGGCTCCTCCCCTATTCTATTTGTTTTTTTCCAGCTTAAGTAAAAAGCTGTTAAAGTTTCTTTTTTTGTTCCCACGCATTCAAATGGTTTGAATTTTTCTATTCCAATCAACTCTTTCATTAAGGATAACAGTTCTTTTTTTTCAAAAAGATTTTGTCCAAAAATCTTTACTAATTTTTCTTTATCAATAAAGGGATAAAGACAGCTAAAGATAAAAAGGCATTTAGGGCAATTGAAGCACCATTTCCCAGTCGGTTTTTTAGTTCCAGACTTTGTTTTAAAAGCTTCATTACAGCTTAAAAAAGACATAAAATACTTAGGATAGTGAGAAAATATCTGTGTGATTTGAATTTCATACAATGGTCTCAAAAAACTAAAGTATTCAACATCTTCTACCAGGTATTTTTTTGAGTATTTTTTGAATTTTTTTTCAAAATTAAAACTTTTTGAATACTGATGGTTAATTTCTCTTCCCAAATACATTAAATTTCCTTCATTTGAACTTCTCTCATTTGAAAAAGCAATGTATTTTAGGTTAAAAATCACAGCCGTTAAAATACTTAAAAAAGCCAAATAAGCTGAAAAGGGGGTGTGTCCGTTTAAAAACCCTTTTTGATTTAATTCTAATAACCTAGGGTCTATTTCTCTTTTGACAATTATAGGGTCACTACAGCCAGCAATCTTCATTACCTTGCTGGAATTGTTGGTTGGATTTAAAGAAAAACATCTAATTGGAAATTTTACCTTTTTAAGTATTTCCAGCGTTACTATTGAGTCTTTTCCACCTCCTACCGGAGTTAAAACTTGCTTTTTCAACATTCCGCGGAAAATTTCCAGAGGCTCGTTCTCTGGAATTTTTGAATTAATAGTTAAGAAGTTGGGAGCTCTCCAGTTGATTTTATTTTCATAGAAAAATTGGCCCATTCCATCAATTATTAAATTTTTCCACCATTTAATTTGCTCTTTGTTTAGATTACGCTTTTTTATCTCAATGATTGGTGAACAGGTTGCTTTCCAATAGCTTAAAAGTTCAATTAGTCCCAGATTAAAAACTAAATTATCAAGAACTTGTTTTTTTATTTTTTCAACTTGGGATCCATCAATATTTTCAATAATTAATTTTGGCTTGAAGGAAGCAAGAGCTTCAATCTCAAAGTCAAAAAAAATTTCTAAACTTTTTTTAGAAACCTTATAAGAATAATCTTTATAGATAAACTTTGGATATTTTTTTCTTAGAACTTTAGCTTTCATATTATTTTAAGTTAACTATCCCATTAAACGGATAGCTACTCCCAGAATGGCAAAAACAATGCTCATAATCCAGAATCTCATGGTCACCTTATAAGAAGGCCATCCTAGGGCTTCAAAGTGATGATGAATGGGAGTGCAAAGCCAGATTTTTTTCCCACGAAACTTTTTAGACAAAAGCTGGAAAATTATTGAACCTACTTCAATTACCAAAATACCAGCTATAATAGGCAAAACCAAAACAGAATCTGTAAGAAAGGAAATAACAGCCATTGTTGAGGTTAGTCCTAAAATCCCTGTTTCTCCCATATAAAATTTAGCCGGCGGGATATTAAACCATAAAAAGGAAAAGAGGGCTCCGCCTAATATAGCGCAGAAAGTAGCTAAATCAGTTTTTCCTTGAGCAAAAGCAATAACTGAGAAAGCTCCAAAAATTGAAGCAAAAACCCCTCCTGATAATCCGTCCAAGCCATCCACTACTCCACTTGCCCAGGAAGCTAACATTACTAAAACAAAAAGAGGAATATAGAGAGGGCCAATGAAAAGGTCAATTCCTTCTGGGAAACTACCAATGATTGGAATATGGATTGTATTCCAGTCAAGCTTAAAATAAAACCACCAGGCTCCAATTAATCCTATTAATATTACAATTAACAGCCTTCTTTTAAAACTCATTCCTCCTCCAGTATACTTTCCTTTTCCATAAACAGTTAAAGCATCATCAACTAATCCTACAAGTGAACCTGCTATTAAGGTAAAAAAAGGGAGCCAAGTTTCTTTACGGGATAAGAAATTGAAATTTTTAAGCCACCAAGGATTAGGAATAAAAGAAAGGAAAAAGAATAAAAAGGTAATAATTAAAACAGAAAGCCAAATAATTACTCCCCCACCTCTGGGAACGCTGATTTCTCTTTCTTTGTGTAAAGAATAAAAAACCTCAGCCTCCTCATTAGTAATTGTTTTTGTCCTCGCTTCTTTTTTCCAGAATTTAGTTTTTTGGAGAAGCTTTATTAAAGGGGGAGTTAAAATAAAAGAAACTCCAGCTGTCAGAGCTGACAAGCCCAAAACTCTGATTACATTGAATGTGAAAAGCGTCATCATGAATTAATCCAATTAATTATTCTTTGCATTTCTTGGATTCTATCTATTGGAGAATTAGTGCCTAAAATTATATTAATAAAGTAATTTCCCTTTTCATTTTCAAAAACCACCAACATACAGCCACCCGCTTTTTTAGTGTAACCTGTTTTTCCCCCGACGAGTTTCTGGTTATATGGCAAAAATAAATCAGAAACACCGTTGGTAGTAGGATAAGGACCTTTTTTCAAGGATATATCAAATATTAGAGGGTGATTTTCAAGAATATATTTTGAGAGTGTGTATAGATCTCTTACAGTAGAATAATTTGGTATTTCTTCTGGGTCTTTTGGGTCAAGACCTGTAGAATTTGTGAAATAAGTATCTTTGAGCCCTAAAAATTCAGCCTTCCCATTCATTTTTTCGATAAATTCTTCTTCACCAATTACTTCAGAAAGGGCAAAAGCTGCATCATTGCTTGAATAAATTAACATTAAATCTAAAAGCTGCTCTACGCTTAAAGGTTCCCCGCTCTTAAGATTGCCGTGAACGGGAACATCATTTTTTGAAGCTGCTGTCTGAGATACTATTGTTACTTCAGAGAGTGATGTCTTTTCTAAAACAATTAAAGCTGTCATTAGTTTAGTCAGAGAAGCAATAGGCATAGCTCTTTTAGAATTATCTGTTAGTAAAGTTTTTTCTCTTCCTGTTTTGCTAATTTTAATTGAAATTGCTGATTCAACTTTAAGTTCAGGTTGTTCTTTCTCTTGTTTTAGAGGTATGTTAATAGACTCTATACTCTCCAATGGTTGTGAAATTTGAGCATAGAAAAAATTCTCTACCTTCTTTTTAGAAAAACTAATCCCCCACCAGAGAGGGATAACCAAAATTAATAATAAGAATACTATTTTTTTTGTTAGTTTTTTCATTTTTTCTTCTTTTTGGGTTGTAAAACAGAGAGTTTTTGGTCTATCCTTCCCATGTCTCTTGGGAATAAACTGGCTTCTTTAACATTTTCTAAATTTAAGACTTGTTTAACAAGTCTTTCAGCTCCTAAACAAAAACCTCCTTCGGGCGGCATTCCATATTTAAAGGCCTGAAGATAAAATTTAAAGTCTTTAATTTTATTTCCCCACTTTTCAGTATTTTTCACAAGCTGCTCATAATCGTTAATCCTCTGACCTCCTGTCACTATTTCCAACCCTTTATAAAGAAGGTCAAAGCTTAAAGTGTAATTAGGGTCTTTTGGATCGGGAAAAGTGTAAAAAGGTCTTTTTTTCGTCGGATAATGAGTAATGAAAACAAAATCTGATTTGTGTTTTTCTTTTGCCCAGCGGCAGATTTCTTTTTCGTCTTCTGGTTCCAAGTCCGGCTCTTTTGTGTTATCTCTTTTAGTTCTTTTTAAAATTATCTTTTGAGCTTCCCTCATTTTTAAACGAGGAAATTTTTCTGTTTTAGAAATTGATGCTTTGAACAGTTTTAATTCCTCTTGGCAGTTTTTACTGAGTCCCAACAAAACATTATTAATTACTATCTCACAAGTATCCATTAGCTCTTCCCAGGAGTCAATAAATCCCATTTCTGAATCCAAACTAACGTATTCGCACAAATGTCGGGTAGTAACACTGGGTTCAGCTCTAAAGGCATGAGTAACAGTGAATACCTTCTCAAAAACCCCGACCATAATTTGCTTATAAAGCTGGGGGCTTTGGGCCAAGAAAGCTTTGTGTTTAAAATATTTAATGGGAAACAATTCAGCTCCTCCCTCTGTAGCAGTAGGAACAATTATTGGAGCTTGAAATTCAGTAAATTCCAGGTCCTTCATTATCTTTCTAAAATTTTTGATCAGTTCTTCTTGAACTTTGAAAATAGCTTTAACTTTTTTATTCCTAAGAGTAAGGGGCCGATAATCAAAAAGCACAGGCAAACTTACTTTTAAATCTTTTATTTCAAAAGGAAGAGTTTGAGTTGCAGCTAAAACACTAATCTTTTCAGCTTTCAATTCTATTTTTCCGGTTTCCAATTCAAGATTTATCATCTTATCTGGTCTTTTTCCTATCTTTCCCACTATCTCTAAAACATACTCTTCTTTAATATCTTTTACTAATTTTGAAGAACAAACTATTTGCAAGAGTCCTGAGCGGTCACGAAGATCTAAAAAAACAATTCCGCCGTGGTCTCGTCGGGAATTAACCCAGCCTGAAACTCTCACTTTTTCCCCTAAATATTTTATTGTTTCTTTATTGAGAGTTCGTTTCATTGTTCAATTATAACCCGAAGTTGCCTATGGAGCAAGTTAACTTTTTTAGAAAATAAAAGACCTTTTAAATAAGGCCTTTCTAGTGTTAATGGTTAATTGAACTAATTTATTTTAAATAATCGCTTATTTTCTCAACTATTTTCCCTGGAGTATAATTGGCTTTAATGAGATATTCCTTTACGCCTAATTGATATGCTTTTTTCTTTGTTTTTGGGTCGTCATAATTTGAAAAAACCACTACCGGGATAGAAGAAATGCCAGGTTCCATTTTTAACCAGGTCAAAAACTCTATTCCATTTTCCTTTGGAAGCAGAATATCTAAAATAATTAAATCTGGTTCTTCTTTTTTAGCCAAGGCTAAACCTTCTTTGGAATCAAAAGCAACAATAACTTTGAATCCAGCTTTTGAAAATTTATCCTTGTACATTTCAGCTAATATCTTTTCATCTTCAATTAATAAAATTTTCTTTCCCATAAATTAATTTTTAAGTTATTCAATTGGTAATTCTATATAAAAAGTTGAACCTTTTCCTTTTCCTGGGCTTTTTGCCCAGATTTTACCATTGTGTAGATCAAGGAATTTTTTAGCAATATAGAGGCCCAAACCTGTTCCTTCTGTCCATGTTCTCTGTCCAATGCTTCCCCGGGTAAAACTTCTAAAGAGATTTAACATTTCTTTTTTTGTCATTCCTTCCCCTGTATCTGAAATTATAAGTTTAGATATTTTATTTCCTTTTCTATATCTTATTGTTATTCCTCCTCTTTCTGTATATCTTATACCATTATCTATCACATTTAAAATAACTTGTCTGATTCTATCTTTGTCTACTAAGACTTTAGGTAAAGGTTTTCTGGGTTTCTCCCACTTTAAATAAAGCTTTTTCTCTTTAGCTAAATTTTTTAATTCAGAGACTACACTATTAATTATATCTTCTAATTTAACTTTTTCAATATTTAGCTTTACTTTTCCAGCTTCAATCCGGGAAATATTTAACAAGTCCCCCACTAACTTTATCAGTCTTTCAGTAGAAGTATGGATATTATTCAGGGGTTTTTTCATTCTCCTTGGAGGTCTTCCATAGATTTTTTCATTAATCAATGAAATATATCCTTTAATTGCAGTGAGAGGTGTCCTTAACTGATGGGAAGCAATAGAAATAAACTCTGATTTTGCTTCATCTAGCTTTTTTAACTCTTTATAGGCTTTTTTCAACTCTTTACTTATTTTTTCCATTTCTTCTCTTCTTTTTATTTCTTCTAAAGTAGCTTTTATTAAGTAATATCCGAAAATACAGAAGAGAATAAGAACCGACCAATTTAGTATCCTGGTTAAGAGAGTGCCAGCCATAAAAGCTTGGGCGAATAAAATTAAAGCAATAACCGCAACAAAGAATTCAACTAAAACTACTTTAATTTCAAAAAGACGATGTCTAGCAATAGCGGTAGTTACAAATAATACAAAGATAAAGGTCGCTAATGGTCCGTAGTTTGCGAAGTCGAAGAAGCCGATAAAAGGAAGGAGAATATTGTAATAAATCCAAAAATCATAGCTAATCCCAAACCAGTTAGTACATATTTTATCTGTAGCTTCTCAATTTTTTTCTCAAGCTTTTTAACTTTATAAAGAAGAATAGTTATTATAAGGGGTGTAAATACAAAATAATTGATTACATATAAAGGATAAAGAGAGCCATAAATTGTTTTTCTCTGGCCAGGTCCTACAATAATTTCTTCCTTAGCTACAAGAGGAGTAAAAATAGTTAAGATTATCATTATTAAGAACCATATCTTTAAAGCAGTATTGATCTTTTTAAAAAAAGGAAAAACTTCTCTAGGAAAAACAAAAGCAAACTTTAATAAATAATATAGAATAGGAAAAAACATAGCAAAATTAATTTTTCCTATCCATAAAATGTATTGTGTAAATTCAAGATTATAATATAAGAACAATGAGATTAGCCAACCATTCGCGGACATCACAGCGCCAAAAAAAGTTCGATTCACTTTTTTTCTTTTTCCTTGCGATAGCACAAAGGCAGCCAATAAAAAGTTGGAAATAATTGATATAAGATAAGGTAGGTTTTGGATAGAAAACATTAACTTGAGTGATTAATTAAAAAATTATTTTGAGCTTCTTTTGTCCAATCCGTTAAGGTTTGAGTAGTTAAGTTTTTGGTAAGCGCTTTTTTAGCTAAAAGAAAATAAGGCATAGATACTAATGCACAGCCTATTGTATTGCTTTTTATATCTTTTGATATCAAGTCAAAAAAAATTTCTTCGTAATTTATTTTCTGATTTTTTCCAATCTCTAAAACGCTTCGAATGATATTTATAATAATTTTTTCTTTAACAGACTCTATAGACTCGTTTTTGTTTATTATTTCACCTACATCTTCCATGAGCAAACAAGCTGATTTATTTCTATTTTTAGGGATTCCAATTGCGTTTGCCGCATACAAATAAGTAGGACCAGTCTTATAATAGAACCTTCCAGCACAAGGAACATGTGTTCCTGGTAGGAGTGGAAAATGAAATTGCCCATTACCCCCAAAAAGAGCCTTAGATGCTTTTCTTAAGTTTTTTCCATTTCTTATTTTTATTCCCTCAAATTCTTTAATTTTATCAGGAAACAAAAAAGAAGGTAATGGGTAACCTTCTTCTTGAGCTATATCATATCCCCAGATGAGGCCTTGGGGCCCGCAAAATGAAGAAACTATACTCATATTAACTTGTCCGATGTAGGTATCACTAATTTCAGCTCTGTCGTAAGCTACTATTGAATCAAGGAGTTTTGATCCTGGATGACTAAACGTTTGAGGGAAATTACCAATCCCCATTACTAAAGATGTAAGGTAATTTCCTTTACCAGGATAGCCTACGCAATATTGTTCAAATGGGCTAATAGCCGAGTTTATAATTTGATTTTTAGAAAACGCAATCTTCATTTTCTTTTTATAAAACAAGACGGATTTCTATTTTAAATTATACCATTTTTACTGAAGCTATACCATTTATACACTTCACAGTTTTAAAAATTATTCTTTAAAAGTAAGAAATTTTTAGTAATATTTTATTAATATAAAAAAGAAGGGAGGAAAAAAATGATTAATTATTTTCCAACCCTTAAAAATTAGAGATTAGTTTCATCATGGTTTTTATTCGTTTGGGGCCAATATTTTGACTAAGCTTCACTAGGGGTCGGATATTTGGATGATAGAGAAAAACAATTTTTTTATTGTTGACTTTCACGGTGAGGATGGGTTCAAAGCCCATTAGGGTTGCAAAAGAGAGTGCTTTAGATTTCGAGTTAGTCCAAAATATTACTTTCTTTACTCCTTCTTCTACTGATTTTTCAATGCCGTGGAGGAATAAAAATCGAATACGGTTCACTCCTCCGTGTCGGAAATTCTTTACAATTAGAACATCGTCGAGAAACAAGATTCTCTTTACTCCTTTCTTTTCCAGAAAAATTTCTAGCCATTTTGTTTTTTTAATGATTTCAGTTTCCTCGCCCAATACATAAGTTATACGTTCAAGAAGATCATCAACTGTAATTATTGCGCCCCAATGTAGTGCAGCAACTGGCCACTCTTTATCTCCCTTCATTAGAACAAGGTAAAAATAGTCTCCACTGAGTTCTTTTTTAAGCTTGCTTATTATTTCTTGCTTTGTCCATTTTTCATTCCAGGGTTCTCTTGCGAAAATATTCTGGTAAGCTTTAATAAGGGGATCCACGATGTGGTTCGGAATTTTATCAAACGGAAGGTTGGAAAAAACAATGTATTCTGAAGGAATCCGAATCGGAGACTTACCAGGCTTATAAATCGGGAAAATAAAGGTAGTTAGTTTTAATACTACTCTCGTTAACAAACATTTCAAATTCATTATATTCACTTTTTAAATGTAAAGGTGATTGGTTCACTTACTATCTCTATTATTAGCGAAAATGAAAATATGTCAAGATTTGCTGACAAAATTTATCCACAACGTTAAAATTATGCTATTTTCTCGATAAAAATCGAAAAATCACTTTGTAAAGCAACCCCTGACAAAAATGAAGAAATAAGTAAATATTAATCCCTTCACAAACCCCGCCAAAGCAGGGTTTGCTTTTGACACAGACTTTTATATGATAAAATAGTAGAGTATGGAGTTACCTATTGAATTAGAAATGAGAAAACTGGGTTTAAGGGAAAAAGAAGTCAGAGTTTATCTGGCAGGTTTGGAATTGGGACCTACCTCAGTTCAAGATATTGCCAAAACAGCAAGCATTACCAGACCGACTACGCATGAAATAATAAAGAATTTAAAGCAAAAAGGCCTTTTTGAAGAAATTAAAAAGGGCAAGAAAAGATATTTTGTAGCTCAATCTCCAGATAAGATTTTAGGAATCTTAAGAATACAAAAAAGAGAAATAGAAGAAAGAGAAAGAGAATTTATAAGAATAATAGCTGTTTTGGAAGCTAAATACTCAAAAGAAAAAGGAGAGATTAAGATTTATAGAGGAGAAGACGGTTTAAAAGTATTGGAAGAAACTTTTTCTTTTACTCCCCTATCTAAGATCTTTGTTTTATCTTCAAAAGTAAATTTAAAAGAAATTAAAAGAAGAGAAGATATTTATAAGAAAATAAAAAAAAGACTGGGAAAGATTGAAATTAAGGAAATTTATCCCAAAAGACTTAAAACAAAACTCCCTTTCATTGAAAGGAAGTTCTCCTCTACTCTTAACTTAAAAGCGACTTTAATTTTATGTGACAAAGCTATTTTTATCCCCGACAAAAAACAAGAAAATCTTTTAATTGAAAATCCGTTAGTAGTTAATTTATTAAAATCACTTTTCCTGGCTTTGTGGAGAATGATTTAAAGGAATTTTGTTCCCAAGACGTACTTTCTCACTAACTTCATCCACCACTCATCACTATCAGTTTTAACAAGTTCCCGCCCAAATTGTTGGGCTTTTTTTGTTTTCAATCTGCTCAAAGATACAGCCACCCATTTTTTAGCTTTTTGGTTACCTAAATCAAGAGTCTCTTTTTCTAAAAGCATGCCAGCTAAAACATCAGCATCTCTAGATATTTTAGCTTCTAAAGTCTTTTCTCTATAAAACTCTTTAAAAAGCTTTTCAAAAGAAAAGTCTTTTAATTTATAGTTCTTAGAGATTTCCCCAATTATTTTTGGTTCATTAAGGGGCTGGGTGTAAAACTTATTAATAAGGTTTCTTTCTCCTCCCCGAACTTCAGCTAAATCATGGATCAAACACATTTTCAATATTTTGTCTTCATCTGCTTTTTCTAGCTTAGCTAATATCCATCCAATTATAGTGGTATAAAAGCTATGTTCTGCTACGTTTTCCTTTAAAGGGCCTTTAAGATAAGGCAGAGAGGCGCGTGGTAAATACTTTAAAATCCGAAACTCCAATAAAAGATTAACAAGGCTTTTATTTTTCTCTAATGAAGCTTTTGATTTGACGAGTTTTTTCTTTTTCATAGATAAACGCTTTAGCTCTTTAATCTTAAACTAAGGTCATAAATATCCCCTGCTCCCATAATTATTACAACTTCCCCACCCTTTATATTTTTCTTTAAAAAACTCTCTATTTTAGATTTAGGCAAATAAGTTACAAACGATTTATTTACAGCTTTTACTAATTTTTGACTGCTTACCTTTTTCTTAATCTCATTTTTTTCTCTGCCAGCTACGCTGTAAATATCAGTAATAATTAGTTTATTTACAGGAGCCTTCTTAAAGGCTTTAACAAACTCATTAAATAAAGAATTCGTTCTTTGATATTGATGAGGTTGGTAGACACACCAGATTTCTTTTTTAGGGAACTTTTCTCGGGTTGCCTTTAAAGTTACTCTAACCTGGGTTGGATGATGACCATAGTCGTCAATTAAAGTATAGGGTTTAGGACTCAGAACTTCAGTGATAT